>Ga0115002_10000492_pt1 | contig 56240 bp, 56 predicted proteins | sample ArcticOcean_MG_C_8_FD_89576 | JGI IMG/M metagenome (GOLD analysis project Ga0115002, IMG submission 89576) | Marine microbial communities from western Arctic Ocean - ArcticOcean_MG_CB11_86 | ecosystem: Environmental > Aquatic > Marine > Oceanic | place: Arctic Ocean: Canada Basin | collected... | reverse complement strand
CAAAGCCAGCCCGGCTGCGTACAGAGAAGGTGCCCAGCGCCGAAAAAAATGCACATTGAATTGGGCGACGATGAGCATGACAACCATGCCTACAACCATGGTCAAGCCCTGGCGGCGGACCACAGCTTCGTCGTGGGCGCTGGCGCTGTAGAGAACGAACAAGCCGAAACCACAGAGCAGTATCAAGCCTACCAGCAGAGGCGGATCTGTGTGTATCACGCTCCAAAAAGATCTGGATTTTATAGCGCTCGAACCAAGGCCGTCGGACTGTCGAATGAAGTCCTGGTTAATCATCAGCCTGGATAAATGCAGCCTGAACCGCTTCGGCCTCAGTTGATTCTAACTGACTAATTACAGTTCGCTGTGCTTCCAAAGCAGCGAAATCAATTTGTAGAATGTCCAGTAGATACGTGTCAATCACTCGCTTGGCGATGGGACCGGCAACACTGCTGCCATGCTCCCCATTCTCCACGAATACAGAAACGGCAATCTGCGGTGGAATATCAGGATTTTCAGTGGGAGCGAAGGCAATAAAGAGGCCGTGGTCTTTGTTTAAATCCGACACCACAATATCTGTGCTCTGCAATATTTTCTGACTTATTCCCACCACCTGTGCCGACCCTGACTTGCCTGCCATCTTGTAAGACATATCGCGATCGGCCATCGCGATAGCCTCGTAGGCAGTACCGTAATCCCTGAAAGTATCGGAATAGGGACGGTGTACAACCATGGTCATCGCTTCTTCCATATAGCGCCAATAATCCGGATCATTCAGCATTACATCAGGAACTGCATCTTCGATATCTGGCTGGAACGCCTGGCCATCTATTTCTTTTAACATGCGCGGCGGCACTACTTTGCCCTTGTTAGCAATTATCGACACCGCCGTGGCAAGTTGCAGCGGGGTCGTCCACATATACCCCTGGCCGATGGAGGAATTAATTGTGTCACCTGGATACCAGGGTTCACCTCGACTGGCCATTTTCCATTCCCGGGAAGGCAAAACACCGGTGCGGGCATAGGCGATGTCCACTGCAAAGTTGTCGCCAAAACCGAATTGAGACATAAATTCATGGATGGTATCGATACCCATGCGGTTGCCGAGGTCATAGAAGAAAGTATCACAGGACTGGTAGATTGCCTTGCGCAAATCCGTGTGCCCATGACCACCGCCAATAACAGTACGCAGCGTATAGTCACCCCATCGGTATGAAACTCCCGGCAATCGAAAATAGCCCGGGTCTTCAATAGTAAAATCGTAATCCACTATGCCATGGTGTAATCCACTCAAACCCAAAAACGGCTTAATAGTGGATCCGGGCGGATAAGGATTTGTGCTGCGGTCAAACAGTGGCGTATTAACTTCATCTGTTACCAACACACTATAGTCTTTGTTGCTTATCCCGGTGACAAATAAATTCGGGTCAAACCCGGGCTTGCTCACCATAGCTAATATGCCGCCGGTGGCTGGATCGATAGCGACAATCGCTCCACGAAAGTCTCCAAGGGCTTGCTCAGCCGCTATCTGTAATCGACTATCCAGATGCAGGGATATATTCTTGCCAGCAATTGGATCGGTGCGATCCAGTCGCCGCATAACCTGACCCCGATTATTTTTTTCTACAATTTCATAGCCGACAGTTCCGTGCAGCAAATCTTCATAAGTTCTTTCAATACCGGTCTTGCCGATATGGTTGGTGCCACCATAATTTTCACGCTCTTCATCGCTGAGGCTGTCCAGTTCATCGCGATTAATTTCAGAGACATAGCCAACGGAGTGTGCCATCAGTTCAGCTAGTGGGTACTGGCGAACCAATTGATGCTCGATTGTGATGCCGGGTAATTTATGTCCATTGACAGCTACGCGGGATTTTTCTTCCTCAGACAACACATAACGCAAGGGTACGGATGAGAAAGGCACACGATTACGGCGTATTCTATTATTGAATTGTTCGATATCATCTGCGTTCAGCCGGATCAGGGTGCTGAGAAAACTCAGCGTGGCATCCATATCTTCAACCTGCTCGCGAACAATGGTTAGATTGAAGATCGGTTGGTTATCCGCCAACAAGCTCCCATTGCGATCGAAGATTAATCCGCGAGGAGGTGGGATATATTGAGAATGCAGTCGATTGCCATCGGAGCGAGCGGAAAAATACTCGTGTTGGGAGATCTGCAGATTCACCAATTTGACCACCAGTGCTGCGAACAACAACGCAACGAAGACGGCGGCGACAGCCAGACGCCTGTGGAACAGCGCTCGTTCCCCCTCGTGGTCTTTTAGTTGCCATTTTCCTGTCATAACGTGAGAACTGCGTAATGGTAGTTAAGCCTGATTGCTGCCACTGCTTAGAGTAATCGGCTAGTTAAAACTACTCTAAACCCTAACTTGATCAGGATTTAGACAATAAGTCTGTAAAATAGTTTAAATCAATACAAAAGTGTTATTTTAGCGCACTATTTCTCGTTTTTTTTACTAGGGAACCTCTGATTAATGAATCAATATCTCTGGCCGGCAGAGCGGCCGTAGGTCAAGGCGTCTTGCTGCAGTATAGCATCCTATTCTCTATGATAAGGGTGGCCTTTCAATATACAGGAGGCTCGGTAAAGTTGCTCGGTTAAGAGTATTCTCACAAGAGGGTGGGGAAAGGTGAGTCCGGACAATGACCAGCACGCATTGGCTCGGGCCCGACAATCTGCACTGAGGCCATCCGGCCCTCCTATCAAAAAACTGAGATTGCGGCCCTGTAATTTCAATTCATCCAGATGCCGTGCCAGTGTTGCTGTGTCCAGCGTCTTACCATTAACCTCCAGCGCGACCACAAAATCATCCCGCTGCACACGACTTAACAGCGCCTCTCCTTCTTTCTGTCTACACTGATCGATGGTTCGAGATTTGCTTCGGCGCTGCAGCGCCACCTCGACAATTGAAAAACCTAATTCTTTACCCATGCGCTTCTCATATTCCGCAATTCCCTGTTGCACCCACTGCGCCATTTTACTCCCAACTGAAATCAGTCGCACTTTCATGCGGACGAGCTCTCGCTATTAATGCCTTCGGCCTTTCCTGTTCCAAGTTTATCTAAACTAAAGTTCCATAATTCTTCCAGATTGTACAAGGCGCGAACCGGAGTTGTCATCACGTGCACGAGTACATCCCCAATGTCAACCAATACCCACTCGGCCTGAGGTCGTCCTTCTACACCCACTACCTTCACCCCGGACTCCCTCGCCTTCTTCACGACAGCATCCGCCAGGGCTTTTATATGCGTACTCGAAGTGCCTGTTACAATTACCATAAAGTCGGTAATTGAGGTGAGTTTAGAGACATTAATACAACGAATGGATTGCCCTTTCATATCTTCTAACGCAGCAACCATGAGCTTGGAAGTTTTTTTACTGTTCAATCGGATTACCTTTATTAATTTACGATAGCTGTACTACTTTACATAGAGATTATTCATTCTGATGTAGTCTATTACTTTCTCATCAAGAACATCCGACAGGTCAGCATTCGTTGCCAGGCCCTCTCTTACCTTGCTCGATGAAATATCAAAATCAAAATCCTTAACAAACTTTATATTGCCACAGGCTGTTGCAAATAATTCGCTCGCAGTATCCACCAATCCCCGTCCACTACTCAGCAAGTGTATAACTTCTTCTGAAACAATATTTCCGGGCCTGCCCAAAATCAGGAAATGACATAACTCAGGGAATTGCGACCACGAGTGCCATTGCGGCATTGTATTGAAGGAATCTACGCCCAGAATCAATACCAAGGCAGAATCAATATGCCTCGTCTTCAGCATCGACAGAGTATCGACCATATAGGAGGTGCCAATTCTGTTGATCTCAATAGGGTCGACTTGAATTCGGGGTTCATCGGCAGACGCCAACTCAATCATGTTAAGCCGATGAGCGGATGCAAACTGTGCCGGCTCTCGATGATTTGGAATGCGGCAGGGCACCATCCTCACCTCATCCAGCGCTAATTTTCCCAAGGCACAGCGGGCGGCCTCTATATGCCCGTTATGCACAGGATCGAACATACCGCCAAGCACACCTAGAAAGCTCATTGTCGAATGTGGCCATCTCCGAGCACGATGTATTTTTGCGACGTCAACCCCTCCAGGCCAACTGGCCCCCGTGCATGCAACTTGTCTGTCGAAATACCGATTTCGGCACCAAGGCCATATTCAAAGCCATCCGCAAACCGCGTCGATGCGTTAACCATGACCGAGCTGGAATCTATTTCGCGCAAAAAACGCTGTGCTCTATTGAAGTCTCGGGTCATTATGGAATCTGTGTGCTTAGAGCTGTACTTGTTAATGTGGGTGATAGCCTCATCGATGCCGGACACGATCTTGATGGACAGCACTGGCGCCAGGTATTCCTCATACCAATCTTCTTCAGTAGCGGGAATCGCAGCGTCGACAATGTTTCGGGTTTTTTCACATCCCCTCAATTCAACCCCCAGCTCCAGATATTTTAGCGCCAAACCTGGCAAGATCTGCGCGGCTACCGATTCCGCCAACAGCAAAGATTCCAGCGTACAACAGGTGCCATAACGCTGCGTCTTGGCGTTAATCGCCACTGTCGTCGCCTTCCCCAAATCCGCATCGTCATCGACGTAGAGGTGACAATTACCATCCAGATGCTTTATCACCGGCACCTTGGCTTCTGCGCTAACTCTTTTGATGAGACCCTTACCACCACGGGGTATGATTACGTCTAGGTACTCAGACATGGTGATCAGTTTGCCGACAGCATCGCGGTCGGTTCTGTCCAAAACCTGCACCACATGTTTGCTCAAGCCCGCTTGCTCCAATCCCACCGCGATGCAGCTTGCAATCGCCTGGTTTGAATGGATCGCCTCTGAACCGCCACGCAATATGGTCGCATTGCCGGATTTGAGACAGAGACTGGCGGCTTCGCAGGTTACATTAGGTCGAGATTCGTAAATAATTCCCACCACACCCAGAGGCACTCGCATCTGCCCTACCTGAATGCCACTGGGCCGATATTTTAAGCCTGTGATTTCTCCCACCGGATCCGGTAGGGCTGCAACCTGGCGCAGCCCCTCTATCATGGTGTCGATGCGTGTCGTCGTCAGCTGCAGTCGATCCATTAGCGCAGCTGCAAGCCCCTGCTCCGCTCCCGCCTGAAGGTCCAACCCATTTGCGGCCAGCAAATCGTCTCGGCTGGCATCGATGGCAGCGGCGATAGCCAACAGCGCAGTATTTTTCTGTGCTGTGGTCGCCTTGTTGATTTCCCAGGAGGCGGTGCGAGCTTGAACACCCAGTTCAAGCATGTAGCTTTCGATATCTGTCATGTCACGTTCCGATCGGGTTGATCTGGGGAACCTCGTTGCTTGTTCGCTCTCATCCATTCTCTCCTAAGAGTCTGAGACAAGAAGTGAAAGGGGATTGTGGAAACCGGGGTCTGCTCGGTGAAGTCGAAAATTATACCTCAATTCTGGTACGAGCGAGCCTTCTAATGGACATGTGGCGGCTGTTGCCATTATGCTCGGAGCACGACGAAAGGTGAAAAACCATGGATAACATGCAGGATTCGACTGCCGCGCGAGACAAGGCTAGCGCTAGCCAGGCGCTCATCCCGATATTGGTGCTAGTTAGCCTGCTGTCCCTGTCTGTCTACCTGTTCGGTGAGGATTCGAGCTATGGCCCGAATCAAATTGCTCTGTGTGTCGGCACAATTGTTGCCGCTCTGGTCGGCTGGAGCAACGGGCTGAACTGGAATCAGATCGAGGCTGCTATGGTTTCCGGCATCACCATAGCGATTAAGCCCATCATGATTTTGTTTAGCGTAGGCCTGTTGATCGGTAGCTGGATTTTATCCGGCACCGTACCCACCATGATCTATTACAGTTTGTTGATGCTCGATCCATCGATATTTTACGCCGCCAGCTGTATTATCTGCGGTCTGGTCGCGCTCAGTATTGGCAGTTCCTGGACCGTAGCCGGCACCGTGGGTATCGCACTCATTGGCGCCGCCGCCGGTATGGGGGTGTCGGTTGAAATTACCGCCGGCGCCATAATCTCCGGCGCCTATTTTGGTGACAAAATGTCGCCATTGTCCGAAACTACCAGCCTGGCCCCCGCCGTCGCTGGAACCGACCTGTTCTCACATATTGGCCATATGGTCTGGACTACATTCCCCAGCATCATCATTGCGCTAATTTTATACACCATCATTGGTTTGAATATCGACAGCACTGCAAATGCCGATGATCTCGCTATAACCATGCGCCTGATTACAGAAAATTTTACTATCAACCCGCTGATGCTATTGCCAATCGTGGCCTTGCTGGTAATGGCTCAAAACAAAATGCCGCCGATTCCTACCATATTAGTCGGCGCGCTAATTGGGATTGTGCTGGCACTGGTATTTCAAAGCAGCGCCATTATAGCGCTGGCGGGAGACACCCCCAATCTATTGCTGGGGCTGTTCAAGGGCGTATGGCAAACCCTGTTTGATGGCTTTGTACTCAACAGCGGCAATAGCACACTGGATGATTTGATGACCCGGGGCGGCATGAGTTCTATGCTCAACACCGTTTGGCTGGTGCTATGCGCGCTGATGTTTGGCTCGGTGATGGAGAAAACTGGTTTACTGCAGTCGCTGGTGAATTACGCCCTGTCTTTCGTGCACAGCACCGGCAGTCTCATCGCCACCACCGTTGCTACTTGCATAGGCGCGAACATCATCACGGCTGACCAGTACATCTCCATCGTGCTGCCAGGACGTATGTACAAGATGGAATATCAGAACAGGAATCTCGACCCGAAGAACCTGTCCCGCACACTGGAAGATGCGGGCACGGTGACATCCCCTCTGATACCATGGAATACTTGTGGTGCGTATATGAGCGGCACCCTCGGCGTCGCTACTTTCGCCTACCTGCCCTATTGCTTCTTTAATTTTCTGTGTCCGGTAATGGCGCTGATCTACGGCTTCATGAATATCAAGATCGCTCCCGTGCTCACCGAGCAACCCGCCTGAACAACGGGCTAACTTTTCTCCTCGGACAATAAAGTCAGGCTGGCTGATTTATTTAGCAGTGCCATCAATTGAATTAAATACTCGCCCGCACTCTGGGCCAAATTATCTTCACTTATATTCGCCAGTAGTTTTACCAGCCTTCGATTGAGGTGCCGATCAAGGCTCATCAGAGTTGGTCGGTAATGGCTGTGAAATTCCAGTAACTGTTCTGTCGAAAATCCTTGAATTTGTAGTTCATGCCAACGCCCCATGGCAGTGACAGCTTGTATGAAGTTTTGCCGACACTTTTTATCCTCCAGTTCCCGCTCTTGCACAACTGGTAATAAAGGGTAGTTTCTCATCAAGCTGCCTGCATAAATCCCCACTCCTCCTCTAACAGGCTCTGCTCCACCCCAGGCTCTGACTCTCCCCGTGCCGCAACTTGGGGAGTCCTGCTTAAAAATGTATCCACACAGTTTTTCGTGCCATTGTCGTTGTCTCTCCGCGCAGTCGCGAAGCTTGGGGGCATAATCAAAGCCTGCATCGTCTACCGCAATGTAAGCAATGCCACCGGCAGCGTTGTCGGACAAAGGCCCCTGAGACTGCGAACTGCGAAGAAGTCGGATGGGTCGCCTGGGAATGCCCATGCCAATATCGACTTCCGGGCAAAAACTTCGAAATTCGAAATAATTTGCAAGCGCCCCGCATATGTCTGCATGGGCTTTGTGACCACCGTCGTAACGCACCGCTTCACCGAGCAGACAGCTGCTAACCCCTACCAGCAGTTTTGGGCTGTTGACTCTGGCTTTGCTCTCACTCTCGATCTCACTCATCGCCAGAACTTTGTGATCGTAGCGTATCGATATCAAGCTGCCGGCTGACTAAGGCCTCTTTGTCAGATTTGCCAAGTTGTTTGACCCGGTACTCGATTTTTTGAGCCTCGGATCTATCACCTATTGGCGCCGAAAAGACGAGTGTGAGCGGCTGCTTGCCGCGCAGAAATTTTGCTCCCTTGCCCTTGCCGTCCCGATTCTGATGCTGCCCCAGGCGTCGCGATACATCTGTGGTGATACCGGTATACAGACTGTTGTCTCCACAGCGGATCAGATAGAGATGCCAACAGTCTTCTGGATCACTCACGTCACCCCCCCCCCTCATTCCTGTACTGGTCATATTCGAATACTGGCGCTATCCAATGTTAAAGAAGCTGCCAGTTTTCTCCTTGCAGGCTAACCCTGCCGTCTCTCTTCAGCTTTATCAAATGTGCCAACAGGGTTTTCTTCGCCCAGACAATCAGGTGAGACGCTACATCGTCATAGACCTCCAGCACCAGTTGATCCAGATGGCAAGGACCCAGTAGCTGTAGCCTGGCGACGATTTTCTTCTCCCTGCCCAGGCGATGAGCGACAAGTTTTCGCAATTCGGCTTGCGGGTCATCCATGATGTCACCGTGGCCGGGGGCAAAATAACGTAGCGATAGTTTCTGCAGAGTGCGCAGGGAATCGAGATAGGCGCCCATGTCGCCATCTGGAGGCAGGATTACCGAAGTCGTGCCTTCGAGCACATGATCACCGGTAAAGAGAAGCTCGTCTTCCTCCAACAAGTAACAGATATGATTAGAGACGTGACCCGGCGTGTGAATCAGCTGCAAGCTATATTCTGCAGTACGGACAACATCTCCGTGGTTCCATTGTCGAGCCAGAATCACCGATTTATCATGACCGGGAACATCCGGGGCTGGCAGCCCAACCACTTCGGCGCCAGTTGCTTGTCGCAGGCGCTCTGCGCCAGGAGAATGATCGCCATGGGTATGGGTGATAAGAATATACTCGAGGCTGGCGGTGCCGATTGCCGCCATAAAACCATCAAATTGGGCGTCATCTTTTGGTCCGGGATCCAATAATGAGAGTTGCTGTGTACCAATTAAATAGCTATTGGTGCCAGGGCCTGTCATGGCGCTGGGATTGCGCCCCAGTATGCGCTTAACCGGTACCTGGGTAGCAGTAAGAGTGACTGCGACACCAGGCCGAAAGTCTGCCATTAGCTGATTTCCTCGAATTAAAATCTAATCATAACCTGTTGTAAGCAGCCACCCCACAAAAGCTCGGGAATAAAAGGAATTGCGGCTGGAAATTTCTGGCAAATCGGGACATAATTGCCGGCTTTGAAAAACCCTCGATCTGACGGCAAGTCGACGAGAGTTTCACAATAAATGTTCCATCTTCTCTGCTAAGGCCATAGCGATTTGCAGTCCAATCAGGCGGCAAAAGCGTCACTCTCTCGCATAGAACTTGCATAAAAATCAGTCAGGATTTCACCATGCACAAGATTAAAACGTTTAACCAGATCTCCCCGCGCGGCCTGGATAGATTCTCCAAACAAAGCTACGAGATTGGTGCCGAAGTGGGAGCTGGCGACGCCATTTTGCTGCGCAGCCACAAACTGGACGCCGACACCCTCAGCCCACAGTTAAAGGCTGTAGCCAGAGCCGGCGCGGGCACCAATAACGTGCCTGTCGACGCCTGTACAGACCTTGGCGTGGTTGTATTCAACACCCCGGGCGCCAACGCCAATGCCGTGAAGGAATTGGTTTTATGCGGCTTATTGCTGGCGTCCAGAGGCATTGTCCCGGGTATTGGCTTCGCCAGTTCACAAACAGATGTCACCGACTACAACAAGCTCTCCAAGCTCATGGAGCAAGAGAAGAAGCAATTCAAAGGCAGTGAAATCGCCGGCAAGACTCTGGGTGTCATTGGTCTCGGCGCGATAGGCTCTCTGGTTGCGGAAATGGCTATTGGCCTGGACATGAAGGTTTTGGGTTACGATCCCGCCCTGTCTGTAGAAGCCGCCTGGCGACTGCCCAGCCAGGTCAAACGCATCGAAAACATCAGTTCGCTGGCAGCCAGTGCCGATTTCATCTCTCTGCATTTGCCGGTATTGGACACCACTCGCAATCTGATCAACAAGGATATCTTTGCAGCAATGCGCAGCGGCACTTGCCTGCTCAATTTTGCCCGCGACGAGATTGTCGATTCACAGGCTCTACTGGCAGCATTGGAAGCTGGCAAGTTGCGCATGTACGTCAGTGATTTTCCACGCCCTGAATTAATGGCCCGTGAGGATGTCATCTCTATGCCGCACATTGGTGCCAGCACCCGGGAAGCCGAAGAAAACTGTGCCATCATGGCCGCCGATCAACTCATGGACTTTCTGGAAAGCGGCAATACCAAAAATTCCGTTAATTTTCCGAATCTTTATCTTGAGCGAGCAGTTGATGCGGAAGTCGGTACACGCCTCGCAATCTGCAATAAAAACGTCCCGACTATGCTCGGTCAGATATTGTCAGTACTCGCTGACCAGAATATCAACGTTGTGGACATGTTGAACAAGAGCAGGGACGACATAGCCTACAACCTCATCGACCTGGAATGCGCACCCTCTGATGCTGCCGTCGCGGCTATCGCAGAGATAGAGAATGTTATAAAGGTTACTCTACTCTAAGGAGCGGAAGTTTAGAAACTAAAGATTAACTGATTAATTGGGATTGAAGCGATGACTCGAGTTTTTAATTTTGGTGCTGGCCCGGCGATGTTGCCAACAGCCGTTATGGAGAGAGCACAGCGGGAATTTCTGGACTACGAGGGAATGGGCGCTTCTGTTATAGAGATAAGTCACAGGTCGAAAGAATTCGATGCAATCATCAATGCCACTGATTCGCTGTTAATCGAGCTTGCCGGTATTCCTGACAACTACAAAATTTTGTATGTCCACGGCGGCGCACAAATGCAATTTTCCGCCGTCCCCCTGAACCTGATCAACCGCCTCCAAGCGAAGAAAGCGGCCTATGTCGATTCGGGAAATTTTGCCACATTGGCGGCCAAAGAAGCAGCCAGATACGGCGAGATAATCACCGCGGCCTCCAGTGCCGCGACCTCTTACGACCGTATTCCGGCATTCGACCCCTCTGCTCTGGATAACGATACTTCCTACGTGCATATAACCAGCAACAACACTCTCTACGGCACTCGCTGGCAACACTTTCCAGACACTGGCGATATTCCCCTGGTGGCAGATATGACTTCTGAATTGCTATCCAGATCTCTAGATATCACACAGTTTGGCATTATTTATGCCGGACTGCAGAAGAATCTGGGGCCTGCAGGCCTGGCCTGTGTGATTATTCGCGAAGACTTACTGGAGCACGCCCTGCCCGCGACACCTGGCTTGCTCAGCTACAAAACCTATGCCGACAAACACTCCCTCGCTAACACCAACAATACCTTTGCAATCTATATGATGAAATTGGTTTTAGAATGGTTACGCGATCAAGGCGGCATAGAGGCCATCGAAAGCCAAAATAATGACAAGGCCAAGCTGCTCTATGACGCCATCGACAACTCAGAATTTTATCTCGCTGTCGCTCAAGCCGAGCATCGCTCGACCATGAATGTAACGTTTAATTTGGCCAACAATGATTTGCTCGATAGCTTTCTCGCCGGAGCATTGGATAAGGGCTTGTATGCACTGAAGGGACATCGCAATGTCGGCGGTATCAGAGCTTCAATCTACAATGCCATGCCGCGTGAAGGCTGCCAGACACTGGTCGACTTCATGCGGGAGTTTGAGAACGACAACAGCTGACTCGAGGCTCTCTAACTACGAAGCGATTGTATGGCTCCCCCACGTAAAATCATTCATTGTGATTGCGATTGTTTCTACGCCTCCATAGAGATGCGCGACAACCCTGAATTGCTGGGAAAACCAATTGCGGTAGGCGGCCTGCCGACCCGACGCGGCGTCGTTGCTACCTGCAATTATGAAGCTCGAAAGTTCGGCATCCATTCTGCCATGGCGGCCGCCACTGCACGTAAACTCTGCCCGGAGCTGATTATAATTCGCCCTGATATGGACAAATACAGGGAGGCATCGAGACAAATTCACGAAATATTTGAGCGCTATACCGCAGTGATAGAACCACTCTCACTGGACGAAGCATTTTTGGATGTCAGTGACTGTGATCACCACCAAGGCAGCGCCACTCTCATCGCCGAGGCGATCCGTAGCGACGTTAGAGAAACAGTAAATATCACCATTTCTGCCGGCATCGCACCGAATAAATTCCTTGCCAAGATAGCCAGCGACGAGAACAAACCCGATGGCCAGTTCGTGATTACACCGTCTCAGGTCGATACCTTTGTCCAGCAACTGCCCGTCAATAAATTACACGGCGTTGGAAAAATCACCGCCGCCAAGATGAAGCGACTCGGCATCGATACCTGTCTCGACCTAAGAAAACTAAATGCCGAAGAGTTAAAAATAAAGTTCGGCAGTTTCGGTGAGCGCCTGCATCAACTCAGTCGAGGCATCGATAACCGAGCAGTAACAACTGCAAGAATTCGAAAATCTGTCAGTGTTGAAAACACCTACGCCGCCGACCTGCCAACGTTGACCAGGTGCCTGCAAGAATTACCTGGGCTTAAATCGCTATTGGAGAAACGCCTGGATAAAATCGGCGACGAATACCAGGTCCATAAACAATTCATAAAAATTAAATTTCATGACTTCGTACAAACTACAGTAGAAATGATCGCCGAGACCACTGCTATCGATAATTTCAACAGCTTGTGTGAAGAGGGCTATGCCCGCGGCAATCGCCCCGTACGCTTACTCGGCATGGGTGTTAAACTACTGCCCGTGCAAGCGCCGAGTGAGGACGCAATGACCGCGAATCAGTTATTACTGACACTCGATCAAGAGCTTCCCTAGGTTTTTGATTGCCAATACCTGGCAGAAAATAAGAGTAGTCGATGAGCAGATATCGCCCGCCCCAGCAAGCTGGTTCAAAATATATTACTGCCGAGGGCGAGCGAACTCTGAAGGCGGAATTGCATCAATTGTGGAAAGTAGAGCGTCCAGTGGTTACTCAATCCGTATCCGCAGCGGCAGCAATGGGTGATCGTTCCGAGAATGCAGATTACATCTATGGCAAGAAGCGCCTGCGGGAGATAGACAGAAGAGTAAGATACCTACGCAAGCGCCTGGAAGATTTTACTGTTGTTTCCGAGCCGCCGGACAATCGCAATAAAATCTACTTTGGAGCTACCGTTAGACTTGAAGATGACGATGATCAACAGGTGATTTATCGTCTGGTTGGTCCTGACGAAATAGATCCACAACGGGGTTATATCAGCATAGATGCTCCCCTGGGCCGCGCGCTGCTGGGTAAAGAAATACACAGTGAAATTGAAATAGAATCGCCCACCGGTCGAAAATGTTTCTGTGTGCTGGCGATTGAATATTAAAACACCGGCGCTGGGCCGGCTGAGAGTTTTTCAACAAGCTGCTAAGGATCCTTGTTGGTCTGGTCATCAAATTTTGCCAATTGCTCGGCAGTAGCTGCGCTCTGATATTTACTCTTCCACTGAGAATAGGGCATGCCGTAGACAATTTCCCTGGCACTGTCGTAGTCTAACTCCAGTCCGCGCTCTTCTGCCTCGGCGCGATACCACTTGGACAGGCAGTTGCGACAAAAACTGGCCAGGTTCATTAGGTCGATATTTTGGACTTCCTTATGCGAGTCGAAATGCTCTAATAGCCTCCTGAAGGTTGCCGCTTCTATCTCCAGGCGTTGCTGGTCATTCATCGCTGACACCTGTCTGCATCAAGCTGCCTCGCCATCGAAATTCTCTATATCTTTGTGGGCAGGGTCTTTTCGATGATTCTTGTCTATGGACCTGAGTTGTCTTTCGGCAACATCGAACGCATCCCGAATAGCAATGTATAAATCTTCGTGGGCATGGTTGTCATGTTGATCTTGATTAACACGCACTTCTTTCGAGGGGGTATGAATTTCCAGGGAGACCGAATAAACCTTACCTTTATGGTGATTGTTGTGGGGGGAATCCAGTACGACGCGACCAGTTATGATTTGATCGCAAAAGCGCTCTAGCTTGCCGATGCGTTTCTGCACTGCCTCTGTTAAGGCATCAGTTTGATCGATGTTATGGAAAAGAACTTGGAATTCATTAGTCATAAAACACTTTCTCCTAATTACGTTCAAAAGATTGTCTGTACTTAAAGCAAGCCTCCGGCTTATAGCTAATTGCTTTTAACTAAAGATTGTTACCTCCGTTATCACTTGATACTTTGCGTAAAATCAATTTATTCGCCAATTTTCGGCCACCCCCAGCTTAGCCAACAGCAGGTAATACACCTTAGCAACCACAGATCGAGGCAGTTGCGAATGACCTGACTTGAGTCGCGAGGGGGGGAAAGACACGGAATTTGTGGGACGGATAGCGAATTCGAAAAATGCAACTGTGGAAAAATTGAGTTTGAGTAGGGCAGCTAAATACAAAAGTACCTAGGACGAGCGGTTTGAACTGTTGCGGGTAGTTGTTCTCTAACATCCCCATTCCTTCTACTGCTGAATTTCAGATTACCTCTTTCAGATGCTTTTGTCTAAGCCTATTGGAGGTGGGGCTGGTCACTGCCATGAAAGCACCAGTGCCAGGGTTCGTAGTCAATGCTGGAGGCGTGATTACGGGGAAAACTCAGGCGGAAATCGTATGTCACCGCATTGCCTTGAAGCCACTGAAATGCATCAGTATTCTCAAACTCCTCGACCAGGGCATCGCAGCCTGAAGTGCCTAAATCCAGTGCTCTTCCGGAGTGGTGCTCGCTGAATCCCGGCGCCGCATTGACCCGTAGAATCTGATCGATCAACAGCCCTTTCTCAAGCTTGGCGGCGATCAATTCGTGTTGATACTGGAGACTTCGAAATGCAGATATAAGGAACAGGGAAACCCCGTCCAGGCTGGCGGCGGTTCGCATTGAACCCCAGGACCGGCAGGCTGCAGCCACCAGCCTCTGCGGCCGCTGATAGAAATCCAACTCGGTGTCTACGAGTGCGTCCGGTTCCGGGCAGAGTGGTAATCCGCAGCGCTGGGCGTAGTCCAGAGGAATACCAAGCTGCGCATGTGACTGCATTACTTTTTGCTTGAATCGCTGCAGGTCCAATGGATCAGTTTGCAACGGCAAAGTCCCCCTAAGTCACAGCAACGCAATCTACATCGAAGATTTGGAGAGATCGGGCCTGTGCCTGCGCGCAGGCCCGTCAATTCTATCGTGGATAGCTATCGAACACCGTTTCAATCCAGCGTTGCTCATTGATGAAGCCCTGTCCCCAGGACTCATACATGTCATCCAGGCCTGCGGCGACAATATCTTCCTTGCTCATCCGCTGCGACTTCATGACTCGAATTGCAGTAGAGGTATCTTTGATGACGTTGTAAAAAGCCAGTAAGGAAGCCTTGTCCCCAAGAAGGCCGTGACCAGGAATCACCGCAGTATCATCCCCAATCCAGCTCAACGCCTTCTCCAGGTTAGTAATATAACCCTGTACCGTGCCGCCATTGGCGAGGTCTATAAATGGAAATCCACCATTGAAAAAATGATCTCCCATGTGAATGACATTAGAGCCGGCGAACAAAACCACACTGTCAGTATCGGTATGGCCATTCGCCATATAAATCAGCGTGATTTCCTCACCATTAAAATGAATCGAAACATCATCGTCATAGGTTACTACGGGCAAGGCCACCGCTGGTGCATTTTCAGCTTCCATCCTTGCGCGCACATTCTCGTGGGCAACAATCAGACTGTTGGCACCGAAATCGGCGTTACCACCGGTGTGATCGCCGTGAAAGTGGGTGTTTAGCAGGTATTTTGGCACCCGTGCACCGAGTGCTTCGATAGCATCCTTGATGCGCCCCGCCAGTGGTGCAAACTGGTCATCTATAATCAATATACCGTCGGCTCCGGCAGAGACGCCAATATTGCCGCCTGCTCCAATCAGCATGGAGACATTACCTGCTACCGGCACGGTTTGAATGCTAACGTTTGCATAGGGATCGTCTTGCGCTACTGCTGAAATAGCTGTGCAGAATGCCGCTATGCCAATTGTTATTTTCCCCAAGCGTGAAACTTTCATATCGCCTCCTGTCTTAGTGTTGGTGGTGTCCAGAACAGGACATGCTATGTGGCAGTTCGGGATATTGCAAGTGAGTCTCTGATTTCTTACCGCTAAAGCAATACCCCTGAGGATCGATCTGCTGTAGATAGATAGGGTTGGCGTCTAATCCAGGCAATGTTTGCCACTGCGTTAACTAAAAATGGCTAATGTATCTTATTTTATGTCTAATAGACGCTTAATGGCATTCGAGGGACTCCATCACGGTTGCGCTCTAGAATTAGATTATTGAGGTCTCAGAGTCAACATGCACTATGGTTAAGCTCCCAGTAATAGTCGGATTCGGCGGCGTTAATGCCGCCGGGCGTAGTTCCGGTCACAACGGCTATCGTCGTATGGTCATCGATGCCCTGCCAGCAGCGGCAGCGCAGCAAACACGGGCAAGCCTGGCTGCACTCACGGGTCAGCTGCGTCGGCAAGATTCAAAATGGATTGGTGGTGATGGTGAGCCCGTTGATTTTCAGGAGTTTGTGGCAAGCAATGCAGCCCAACTGGACAGCGAATCACTGATCCGCAAGGTCGAGAAAAATCTGTTTGATCCCGATCATCTACTGTTTCACAAGAAGGCCTCTCTAGCTGCAGCAAACGCTGAAGCATTCCAGTTTGAATTATCGCCTAAACAAATCCCCCATCCTCTCCCCAGCGGCTGGTCGGTGGATGCAGGCAGTGTCAGTAAGGAAGGAAAGGTCCGTGTTACTGCCAGCGGCAACCTCGACGTACTCTTGCGAAGTTATCGCTCGGCGAAAGTAAACAGCGCCGGGCAGTTGCCTTCAGGCTTCGATCCGGCCACGCTTTACCGGTCAAGGAATCATCCCCGGGGATTGCAGCTCACCGTATTTGCCGCCTCCGACGCGATAAACTCATTGGGTATAGACTGGGAGACAGTAAGACAGAGGGTCGCGCCAGACCAAATCAGCGTGTATGCCGGTAGCGGCATGAGTCAGCTTGATTACAACGGCAACGGCGGCATGATGCAAGCCAGACTATTGGGCAGGAAGGTTACTTCCAAACAATTACCACTGGGTTACGCCGAGATGCCAGCGGATTTTATTAATGCCTACTTACTGGGGAATTTAGGCACAACCGGCACCAATATAGCGGCCTGTGCGACCTTTCTTTACAATCTACGCCAGGGCATTCGGGACATTCAAACCGGATCACATCGCGTAGTGATCGTTGGCACCAGTGAAGCACCGTTAGTGCCGGAAATATTCGATGGCTTTGCCACCATGGGGGCCCTGGCCGACGATGCTTCGCTGCACAAGCTCGATCAGTTGAGAGCTGAGGAGTTGCCGGACTTCCGACGCGCCTGTCGACCCTTCGGTTATAACGCCGGCTTCACGCTGGCGGAATCGGCACAATGTATTGTCCTTTTCGACGATGAGCTGGCTTTGGAACTTGGCGCCAATATATATGGCGCGGTCAATGAAGTCTTTATTAATGCCGACGGTCACAAAAAATCCATCGCCAGCCCAGGTCTGGGAAACTACATCTCTCTGGCCAAAGCGACAGCGGCGACCAGCAACATCATTGGCAAGAAAGCATTACAGCGGCGTAGCTATGTGCAATCCCATGGCACCGGCACTTTGCAGAACCGACAGACCGAATCACACATCATCAGCGAAATCGCAAAGACCTTCTCCATCGAAAAATGGCCAATAGCTGCAATTAAGTCTTATATTGGTCACTCGCTAGCCTCATCGGCAGGCGATCAATTGGCAGCTAGCCTGGGGGTTTGGGCAGATGGTTTTATACCAGGAATTTTAAGCGTCGATGAGATTGCAGATGACGTTTCTACTGACAATGTAGATTTCCTGCTACAACACAAGGAAGTAGGTGCAGAAGGCATGGATGCAACAATACTGAACTCGAAGGGCTTCGGAGGCAACAACGCCAGCGCCTCAATCCTTGCCCCTCACATTGTCGAAAAGATGCTGGAAAAGCGCCACGGCGCTGACAAAATTAAGCAATATAAAACCCGTAACGAGTCCATCAAAGAAAGTTCGGCGGCCTACGAAACTGCCGCCAACGAGGGCAAAAACTCAATCATCTACAAATTCGACCACCATGTTATGGGCCGAGAATCAATAGAGCTTTCTACAGAGTCAATTAACATCGCCGGCATCGACCCTGCCGTCGATTTGAAGTTGACGAACAGTTACGAAGATATGTGCGACTGAGTTCTAACTTGAATATCGCTTCGATTGCGCGTATTCCTGAAGCTATCGGAGACATCCACTCCGGGTCGCACAGCGATGTTAAATTACTAGTGCTAACTCACCTCGATGGCGTGTTGTTCGGCAATGCGTTGCCTCCAGATCTCGGGGCCGATTTTATGTACAGATGTACCGTTGACATCCACCGCGACGGTGACCGGCATATCCTTCACCTCGAACTCGTGAATCGCCTCCATTCCCAAATCTTTAAAAGCAACAACCTTCGCCTTACGAATCGCTTTCGACACCAGGTAAGCCGCTCCGCCCACTGCTATTAGATATACTACTTTGTGTTTCTTAATGGCATCAATTCCCTGCTTCCCTCTTTCCGCCTTACCTATCATTCCAATAAGTCCGGTTTGTTCCAATAAGGCATCGGTGAATTTATCCATACGGGTAGCAGTAGTTGGGCCAGCTGGTCCAATTACCTCTTCTCTCACGGGATCGACAGGTCCTACGTAATAAATAAATTTATTGTCAAAGTCCACGCCCTCCGGCAGACCTTCTCCATTTTCCAACATGCCTAACAACCGCCGATGTGCGGCATCACGGCCTGTCAACATTTTCCCGGATAGCAATAGTGATTCGCCCGGTTCCCAGCTTGCTATATCTTCCCTGGATAGAGTGTCAAGATTGACCTTGCGGGCACTGCTGCCCCCGTCTCTGCTGACTACCGGCCAAGCATCCAGGCTCGGAGGGGTTAGTTCCGCCACACCGCTACCATCCAGTGTGAAATGAGCGTGGCGAGTAGCCGCACAGTTTGGGATCATCGCCACCGGCAGCGACGCGGCATGGGTAGGAAAATCCATAATCTTTACATCCAGCACGGTGGTCAAGCCACCCAGACCCTGCGCGCCAATACCGAGAGCATTAACTCTATCCAGTATTTCGAGTCGCAGTTCTTCAACCCGGTTACCGGCACCACGAGATCTAAGCTCATGAATATCGATAGGTTCCATCAAGGATTCTTTGGCAAGTAATGCTGCCTTTTCGGCAGTACCACCAATGCCTATTCCCAGAATGCCCGGCGGGCACCAGCCAGCACCCATGGTCGGCAAGGTTTTTTCAACCCAATCCGCAATACTGTCGCTGGGGTTGAGCATGACCATTTTCGCCTTGTTCTCTGAACCACCACCTTTTGCCGCCAATTTGACTTCGATCTTACTACCAGTAACCAGTTCCATATGAATCACTGCTGGCGTGTTGTCACCGGTATTTTTTCTAACACCAGCAGGGTCTGCGAGTATCGATGCCCGGAGTATATTGTCCGGTAGCAGGTAGGCTTGCCTCACCCCGGCGTTAACCATGTCCGTAACAGACATATCCCCCTCCCACTGCACATCCATGCCTATTTTCAAGAACACGGTTACAATGCCGGTATCCTGACAAATAGGTCGCCGGCCTTCGGCGCACATTCTCGAATTGATAAGAATCTGTGCCATTGCATCCTTGGCAGCCTGCGACTCTTCTTTCAAATAGGCGGCGTACACCGCCTGCACAAAATCTGCAGGGTGATAATAGGAAATATACTGCAGAGCATCGGCAACACTCTGAATCACATCTTGATTACGAATTAATGTCATGGTACGGCATACTCCCGTCTATCTGAAACAACCCCTATTCTAGCACTATGTTGCCTGGGTTTTTGTATTGAGAAATATTATCGTGAGGGGGTTGTGTTTACACGAGCGCGAAAAATTAGCTTCGTTAGCAGCCTGCACCGAACAAACTCGATTCCAGTTGGCTTCATCTTGATCTTGATCAACTGCCACTCCACGATATTTTTCTATGCTGCACACTCATGTAGTAAATTAGCCAAGAGTAACAGGGAAGCAACATGCACACCGTAGATGAAATTATGACCGCCGATGTTTTGACACTGCAGCCGGAAGAACCGATTTCCAAGGCAATGGCACTAATGGCAGAGATGAACATCCGTCACGTTCCAGTCGTAGACAAAAAGCATCAACTATTGGGTATTGTGAGTCATCGAGACATACTACGGGCCGATCTATCCTGCCTGGATCTAGATGAGCCGAATACTCGCTCGGACATTGAAACCAGTCCGATTAAAAGCATTATGAGCGAAAAGATTTGTACTGCCTCACCCAAGGACAGCTTATTGAACGTGGGGCAGATCCTGCAGCGGGAAAAATTTGGCTGTGTACCCATAGTGGAAAATGGTGTTCTCGCCGGTATTATTACCGACACCGACTATGTGGCTGTGGCTATCACCTTGATTGAAGAGATGGAAGATTTTGATGACGCGGTAGATGACGACGGCACCAACATGGCAACCCTGCACGATGATGACCTCGATGTCACTACAAGTTTGGAGCTTTAAACTGCCAGAAAACTTCGAAAACCTATTAGCCAATACACGCTAAAAACCAGTAAAAAGACGTCCCCCTGCACGCTGCCAACAGCAGCAAGCGTAGTTACAGAGCTAACTATTCAGGCCAGGCTGATTGGGATTCAATCCCGACGCTGCTCCCTCCAAAGTCGCCTCTGGCCTGGCGGCGAGCGTACTACGCTTGTCAAACATCGCACCCAGCGCTGCCCCGGTAGCAGCCCATACCGCTGCTATACCAGCACCGATGGCTGCCATCACAGCCATACCGAAATCAACACCATCGGTTAGCAGAGCAAATACTGAAGACCAGACGGCATCGCCTCCGCGGTAAATGACAACATCCACTACCGGCTTAGCCTTGAACCGACTCTCGCGAGACAGAGATGTAAACAGCATCTCCCGGGCCGGGCGGGTAACTCCATAATTGCCAGCCTGTCTTGCCACCTGCAACAACAGCAGTATGCTAAGCAGCGGCGCAAATGCCAGGATTAGTAAAGCGGCGCACATGAACGCCGGTACCAGCGCCAGCGTGAACGGCATTCCCAGACGAGTAGCAAGCCTGCTGGTGGCAAACAATCCTAATACAAAAGTAAGAATATTAACCACCAGGGCAAGGTTGGCCAAAATCTCCGTGCGTTGATCCCGGTCGAAAACTCGCAGCAGATTGGTCTGCTCGAAATACACAAACGAACTAATTGCCGTGTACAACAAAATAAAGGCCGCAATCCCGATGAGGAAGGGACTACTGAAAAACTCCTTAAACCCCGCTAACGGTGAACCACCAATTCTTAGAGTCGACGGGTCGATTGTGACCTGCTCATTTTCGAGTTCCACCCGTTTCAAATACTGCAAGTAAAAAATGATAGGCAGTGGAATCAACATGATTAGCGCTGCTACTAGCATAAGAACTCCGGCGCCAATAGTTTGTGCGACGGCCGATGCGATTAGCGGGCCGACAATGGCTCCAGCACTGGCTCCTACGGTGATAATTCCGAAAAGTCGCTGCGCCTGCGACTTGTCAAAGAGATCGGCCATGAAGCTCCAGAACACCGACAGGTGAAACAGACTGAACAGACTCACCCAAAGATAAAATCCCTTATCGAGCAAAATCGGATCGGCGATAAGAGATCCGCCCAGGTAGAAACCAATAAAGCTTAGCGCGAAAAAACTATAGACCGCTGGCACCAGCAATTTGAATCGAACTCTGGAGACAGCGGCGCCATAGAGCGCGACCACAGCGAGGCTCAGAAAGAACTGAATATTCCACAGCACACTGATTTCAGTGTTGCTCCAATCGCTGGCCATCGCATCGCGTACAGGCCGCAGCATGTAATAGGCGGCCATAAGTATAAATACAACCAAAAATGACAGCACTACCGATTTCAGCTCTTTTTTTTCAATCAAGGTTGCAGAACTGATCAGGGCCGCCAGCGGTGATTGTTGGTTCGGAGAAGAATTACTCATAAAAGGTATCGGATGCCTGGTTGCCGTCGATAATGCCTGTAATCTCGGCAGTGCTCTACTTGATTACGCCAATGTACTAGGGAATCTCTGATTAATGAAGTACTGCTGCTTTAATAACAGCAAAACATTATATTCTGAAACTATTAAAGTGTAGTTAGCAAAAAATCTTTCGCCGCATTGATTTTTTTCGCCAGGTAGTCAGAACCACCTCTATCTGGATGCATCTTTTGCATCAAACTTCTATGCGCTTGCACGACTTGATCTCGATCCGGCGTCTCTCCTAGCCCTAATATTTCTATGGCCAACTCACGGGTCATGGCAGATTCGTCAGCGATTTCTACTCGATCAGAACTGTGACCGGTCTGCTCTCGCCAGTTCGGGTGAACTCGATCGATATAAGCTTCCAGTACCTGACTGGAATCCTGATCGCTCTGACACTCCGAAAGCAAGTTTAGTACTTCATTAAGAGATAGCGAAGAGAGTTTCTTAGTGGCAAAGCTACCCCTCAAAACAGTGCCGTCCATATCACCACTGCCATGTCTCAATTCCATTTCTAAAAATTCGGTACGGATTTTCGAAGACTGTCCCGCATCCCTGGGTCTGGCGGAGGCTACGCGACTCTTGAACATCTGCCACATCGGTAATAGTCGCAGCAAAGTGGGCAACAGGCGCAACATGAATGTCACCGCGGCACCTATGGGGGCCAGTATAAACTGCACAGGCAGTCTTCCCATCGCCACCAGCGCACCGATTACCAGAAAGGCAGCCACGATAACAAACAAGATTCGATTCTGTCTGGCAGTTAGAGTAAAACGTTGGCTCACGGACTTGACCATGTAATAAGCCATAACAGGTAAGGCCAGCAATAGCAGTAAACGGAAAATCATTGGCTTAATTTAGGGAATGTTCGCTGTGACTGCAATCAATAGTTTCGACTAAGACTTTAATTGCTGTTCCAGCAATTTCACAGTCCTGTGAGAGTTTTTGCTGAAGTCCTGCAGCGCTTTTAAGCCGCCTGCCGCATAGATAGCGACTGCCTTCAGCAGGTCCTTCAACTGATCCACACTGGCAGCATCAAACTGACAGTAGGCACCGCCGGACAATCTGCTCAGCTCCAGATAAGCCTGGCGCGCAATCGGGTCGCCTCGTTCCTGGAACATAAACAGTGGGATATTTAGCAATCCAAGCTTGCCCGCTAATTGCGCCAGGATATCCAGGTTCTCCTCCATAGCATCACCTATGTAAACAGCACACTTGATCTTGTTCTGCTCGTTTTCCGTAATCACATGCCGTAGTAATCTTTCAAGCTGCGTAGCGCCAGCCTGGCACTTTATGCCGGTCATGGTCTTCAACAGGACATCAGGATCGGACTGCCAATTGCTACTGTAGAACTCTCCGAAGCCTCGAAAGTAACAAAGCTGTACCTGCAAGCCCCCGAGAGCCTGAGCACTAACAAACATCTCTGTCTGCAATTTGCTGGCCGTGTCCCAGGTAGCTTGTCGACTAGCCGTTGCATCCAGGGAGAAAACCAGGCGTGCATCGCCAACGGCGACCGGCATTTTTGCGATCTTCTGCAAAAAATTCTGCACGTCACCCTTGCCAGAAACCGGGTACTGCTTAGTCGCTTCAGTATCGAGCTGTTTGCTTTTTGGAGGTTTGAACAAATTTTTCATGTGTAACCGTGACTGATTTGACGAATGCTTTCTGGCAAAAATCAGCATAGCCCAAGTCTTGTGCTAAGGGCAACAGACGCGGTATTGAGATATTGTGATGAACAAATTCGCCTCTGCACAATGTCTTATATGGTTATTGCGCGACATTGCAGCAGATACAAATTCCCGGCATGAAATGCCCATTCGATATCGATATGCTGGCCATAGACTGCTTCGCAGTCACTTGCAAGCTGATGCAACTGCAAAAGTTGCCTATCATCTAGACACAGGGCTTCGACCTTATCGGCTTCTACCTCGACTTCTTCCACCTCACCACTGCTGGTAGAAACCAGCTTGATGTCTTTCTCACCTGCTATTCTTGCAATGATGGCGCCATCGTTTCCGATCCTGAAGCCATCGGGAACCACCAAGCCGGCGACGATGGCTTCACCCAGGCCCCAACTGGCTTCCACATAGCGCTCCACCTTAGCGCTGAGCGGATGCCGGGTAAACATCACACCAGACACTTCACTCTGAATCTGCTGCTGTAACACCACAGCAATTGCCGGCTTATCGCGTACTCCCATTTTTCCCCGGTACGCCAGGGCTTCCGGTGTCGAAGCAGAATCATGCACCTGTTCGATAGCCAACACCATGGCATCGGCATTCATAACATTCAATATACTGACATGCTGGCCGGCAAAACTTGCGTCCTCTGAGTCCTCTCCCACGGCGCTGGAACGTACAGCCATAGCGGGAGCCAATTCTGCAAACAAGGGACGAACGGCTGCAATTGCGGGCTCATCACCACGGCTTATCGCGGCGACAAAATCCACCTCCAGCGCATAGCCATCCGGTGTGGGCAAGCCAGCTCTCAGAGCCGACCCCAGGCTGACACACTTACCTCCATACAGAGCTTCCTCGCTGGCATCTTTAAGACGCACGGCTGCCATCATGACAATACCGTTAACTCACCTTTATCACCATCGACCCTGACCCGATCACCTTCTTTTATTTTCTGGGTAGCGGTTTTTGTTCCCACCACGCCAGGAATGCCGTATTCCCGACTAACAATGGCGGCGTGACTCAAGATGCCACCACGGTCTGTCACCAGGGCGCCGATGATGGGCAATACCACGTTAAAACCTGCCGAAGTATTCTTTGTCACCAGCACATCGCCCGCGTTGAGTCGGTGAAAATCTCGCGTGCTCAGAATTACTTTGGCGGTGCCTTCATACACACCCGAACTAACTGGCAAACCTTCAATTTTTTCCTCACTACCGGTTTCAGGAGAGTCAAAAATATTGCCCATGATCATTGTAAACGCGCGCATGGTTGTCGAATTTTTTGTGGCAACCAATCCAGGGGTGGTGGGTCGACCGGGGCCATACCAAGAAACTCAGGTACTTCATCGATGCTTTTAGTCAGGCGCCAATCTCTGCGCTCTTGCAATACCTGTTCCGTTACCGGACTCTCGCCCCGAAGCAGACCGAGCAACTCGGCGTGTGCTGCATCCAGAGTTAGCTCATGATTCGACAGCAGGCCTCGGTCTTTCAGCCTGCGCCCGGCTTCAAGGATCGCTGTGCGGGAAATTCCTGCTCCCCATATGTCATTGTAAACACCACGCTCGTCTCGCATGCGATTGGCTTCTCGAGCATCGTTGAAGCTAAGATCAAATTCTTCGAGATCTTGAGCTGGAATCTGATCTCGTATCCGCTTATCCAGTTCACCATCAAATTCAGTTTCTGGCCTTGGTGCAAGGGCGTCACTTATTCGCGCAAGAATAATATTCGGCGACTCCTGCAAGGTCTTCTCCGAGATGCAATAGCCACCGATTAATATGTATCCGGTGATATCCAGATACGCATCGAGTGCAGCACTCACCCCAGCATTATCACGCAACATCACCAGCGCCTCGTCCGCAGGTTTGCTATCGAGAACAGCCTTGGAGATATTCGCTGCTTTTAGAGCCGTTGCCAAGCTGACAAGCTCTGCGCCGGCTATGCCTTTGGAAACCACCGTCGACCCTTTTAATAATGGTGCTACCTGCATAGGCGACAGACCTGAGCCTCGCGTCGCCACATCAAGGAACCGACCTACAGGCATGACAGATCCCACAGTATATTTGTGATGGCGATAGACCATTTCCTCAGCATTGGCGTAGCAAGCGTTTAAATGAACGATTAACTCCTCATCATCTAATTGCGACAGCGTAGCGGACTGCAATGCCGTATTACGTGCAATGGAATCTATCTTCATTTGATCCCAGTCTTTCAGATCCTGTAACCAAAGCCGGTTATTAAAGGATTCATGGGCGGTTTTAATTCGCCTGCGCAAAGTTGGATGTATCCTGCACATCAGTTGAAATAAAAACTTTGGTGGTGGCCCGCCTTCGGGCTTACCCACAACACCGACTTGCTGCACAAACATGAACCCGTGCATGAATGCGGGCTGCAGATGGCTCATTAGCAATCCATAACGCTCACAGCACTCCTGAAAGCCGCGTGATAAGCCGGCAAGAGATTCACCTGCATACAAGGTCATCGCCGCGGAATTGTGAGTTGTATCAAGAGACTAGGTGCCAGGACCCGGTGCTATAAATTCTCTATTCATAGATTGCTCCTGTTGTTATTTCGCCGGATCTGTTTCCGCTGTGTTTTAAAGGAAACTGGTAATAGAAACGCAACCAACAGTACCAAAGTCAGGCTTACCGCATAGAATGGGATGATCGAAAGGTGTTGATCAATAGTAGTAACTCCACTGCTATTTAATTGCAAAGAAAGCACCAAAATTCCAATCGCACCGCCGAAATAGCGCATGGTACTCAGTCCTCCAGCCGCCATTCCCGCGTTTTCTTTTTCAATTGCTAACATGCCGGCAGACTGTACCACCGGCCCTGCCATGCCACCGGCAAAGCCCATCAATGCCATGGCTACAATGATATCGCCAGGCACCAGTGCCGAGGCCAGATCACTAAATAGATACAAACCAAATAGATTCGTACACGCCGCCACCACAGCGGTATAGCGAATACCTATATAGCGCCCGGCCACGCCTGAAAGTGGACCTCCAAGCATCATGCACAACGTCATCGCCGTAAGTGCACCGACGATTTCAAGCTCCGAGACAGCGCGAATGTCATGAAAAAATATCGGCAACTGGAACAGCATCGCATACATAGTGAAATTGGCCAGCGCGGTGGTGCACCCGGCGGCTAAATAAGCAGGTCGGCGAAAGAAACGTGGATTAAAAACCGGATCGTCAAGTTTAAGCTGAATCATGATAAACAAGACTAGCAAGCCAATTCCGGGGATTAAGAATCTAAAATCGACGTTGCTTCCAAGAAACCCCATCTGCAAGCACCCAATACCCAGTGCCAGTAAGACAGTACTGCGAATATCGAGTCGAACTTTGCGTTTTTCCGTTTGCCGGTTCGATGACACCACAATGAGCCCAAGTGCCACTAATGCCCACGGCACGTTGACCAGGCAAATCTGGATCTCGTCAATAGGCTGGGGCGGATAGTGACCTCAGATTCTAATGCTTCCATTTATTAAGTGATAGTGACGCTACGCAAATTATGCGCCCAGCAACGGGTGTAACATCCACAGCCAGACCAAACAAATAAGAACCAGGAGCCTGAGTACTAAAGATATGTAGATATAAACCGTAGAAACTCTTATTCTTTAAATACGCAAAGTGCGCTGACCAGCGCCAACAAGGCGACTGGTTTGCAGGGTGGTAGTGAATAATGAGTCGAGCCCCGGCATCTCTACTTACGTTAATTCTTCTAGTCGCGCCCGGTCTGATACAGGCAGGCACTCCGATTATCAGCGCAAATGGCAATTCGACAAGCATTACAGTCTCTGCTGCAGACCCGGTTACGATCAGCATCGGCATGACCGATGCAATTACCGACCCCGTCGCGGACTGGTGGATTGCCGTAACCACGCAATTTGCAGCGCCTGATGACCTCTACTTCTTCGACGGAAGCGGTTGGGGCAAGCAACCAGTGGTGGCTTTTCAACAAGCATTCAGCAACTTCACCGAGCTTGAAATTCTTGCCATCACAGCACTCCCCGTTGGCGTCTATACATTCTATTTTGCGGTAGAACTGAATCTTAATGGGGTACTGGACATGGAGTCACTGGTCTATGCCAGCGTTCAGGTGTCGGTTGAGCCTGCAGTGGCGCCGAGCACCGGCTCTTGTGGCACCGACAAGGCTGTTTTTACTGTGTCCCCACTGCAGAGCAACGCATTTTTTGAGATAGATCCTTTGGGTGCAATCAACCCTTCGGCTCACACCTTCCCCACTGTTCATACCTACATGATGCTTAGCGACAACAGCGTTGTTCGTGAGGTGTTTGCACCGGGTAATATTACGCTTACTCAGGTAAACGCGGTGGAAAATCTCAGCACCGGAGGCACCGATTTCAGCGTAAATTTTTCACCCTGCCCGGAAATTACCGGCTATTTTGATCACATGCATAAGCTCACTGATCCTACTCGTTAAACGAAAGGGCTGGAGAATTTAAAAAAAGTGCGCGCTATCCAGCTGTGCCACCGGGGCGAATGCGACGGCGCGGAGTATAGCATTTCTAAAAATCGAGTTAGCTTGAATGTTGGTCGAAGAGGATTGACTCACTGTTTGGCCCTCAAGCCCCAAACCGCTCCGCTTTAATACAGACCGCAGCAAGCAGCTGTGTTAGCGTTTGATTTTCAAAAAAACATTGAGTGAGAGTCAGCTACATGCGGGAAATAAAATGGAGCTGCCTGCCGTTTGAAAGTCTGTCTTCCCAGCTTCTCTACACCGTCTTGCAGTTGAGGACAGAGGTTTTTGTACTGGAGCAGAATTGCCCTTATCAGGACATGGATAATCGGGACCAGGCTGCGCTGCATGTAATGGGGCATCTCGATGAAAAACTTGTTTGCTATACAAGGCTGTTGCCTCCCGGCTTGAAGTACGAGGGTGCTAGCATCGGCAGAGTTCTCACCGCGCAATCCATGCGAGGTGAGGGCTATGGCAAAGATCTGATGTCTATGGCTATTGAGTATTGTCATCAGCATTTTACGGGTGCGTCGATCACGCTGTCAGCGCAACAACAGCTTGAAAGCTTCTACGCGAGTTTAGGTTTTACTACCGTCTCTGAACCCTATATGGAAGGCGGCATACCGCATATCGAAATGTTAATGGCCTGACGCAGGACTACTGGAGATCGTAGCTAAGACTCTGCCAGCAGACGCAGCACATCATCATACTGACGCAGCGTCGAAGTATTGGCTTGCGGGCGTAGCAAGCTGATCACTACGATGGCAAGAGACGCCAGCAAAAAGCCTGGTACTATTTCGTAGAGATCAAATATACCGCCGCTGAGATTCGACCAGACCACTACTGTGATAGCGCCCAGCAACATCCCGACTACCGCAGATAATGCCGTCATCTTGCGCCAGAACAGTGAGAACACGATAACCGGGCCAAAAGCGGCGCCAAAACCTGCCCAGGCATAACTCACCAGATCAAGCACCCGACTCTCGCGATCGCTGGCAATAAACAATGCCACCAGGGCAATGATTACAACCGCAGCTCGACTCACAGCCAGTAGCTCCCGGTCCGAGGCGGCAGGCCGTAGGAACACCCGGTAAAAGTCTTCACTGATTACACTCGACGAAACCAGCAGCTGGCTATCTATCGTGGACATTATCGCCGACAGGATAGCGGCGGTAATAATCCCCGCCACCCAGGGATTGAAGAGGCTCTGGCTTAAGCTGATAAATACTGTTTCCGGGTTCGCCAGCGGCGTATCGGCAAAATAAGCTATACCCACCAGCCCCGTGGCCACCGATCCCAGCAACACAAAAATCATCCAGATCATGGCGATACGCCGCGCCGAGGTTAATTTTGCCGAAGAAGCTACCGCCATGAAACGGGCCAATATATGGGGCTGGCCTACATATCCCAGGCCCCAGGCCATTAGAGAGACGAATCCCATCAGCGTCAAACCACTGAATAAAGACGTGCTGCCGGGATTCACTGCGCGCATTTGATCGGCCAGGACTGACACGCCACCGGCATCATTAATTACTGCCAGGGGAGCAATAATTATTGCTGCCAGCATCAATAGCGCTTGCACGGCATCAGTCCACACTACAGCGAGGAAACCACCGACAAAAGTATAGGCGACAATAATAAATGCGCCGGAAATCAAGGCAGTGGAGTAATCCATGCCAAAGCTATTTTCAAAAAGAATCGCGCCTCCGACCAGGCCCGATGCAGTATAGAAAGTGAAAAACAGCAGGATAACAAGCGCGGATAAGACCCGAAGAATTTTGCTGCGATCGTTAAATCGATTCTCGAAATAGTCTGGTAGTGTTAAGGAGTTATTCGCGTGCTCACTAAATACGCGCAGAGGTTTAGACACGTACAACCAATTACAATAAGCGCCGATAACGAGGCCGATGCCAATCCATATCTCACTGATTCCGGACAGGTAAATAGCCCCGGGCAGCCCTAATAACAGCCATCCACTCATATCGGATGCGCCCACACTCAACGCAGTCACAACCGGGCCCAGCTTCCTGCCTCCGAGGATATAATCCCCAAGATTATGCGTGCGCCGGTAGGCTTTGATTCCCACAAACAGAATAAACAGCAGATAGGCCACAAACGTCACTAGCAAAGGCGCACTGAAGTTCATTTATTACCCATTTCTGTATCCACTGATTGGAGTTCCCCTGGTCGTCCTCAACACCCGGTCGACGCGGCATGGCCGTCATGCTAACTCAAAGCTGAAATCATTGGGAATATGTTCGAGTAATTGCGTTGTTAGCTCGCGCCTTGCTTTCAATATATAATAAAGTATTAGCTTTATTATATTAATATCCAGATTAATTACATTAAGAAATCAAATACTTTTCTTAATCTGCCGATACAGATCAAAACCCCGAGGAGTTGAGCGTGGAATTATCAAAAAGCCAGCAACAGATCATGCACCATCTTAAGATGCGCGGGCCTCAAACTGTAAAAATTCTTGCAAAACGACTGGATATGACGACTATGGGGGTGCGACAGCACCTTGCAGACTTGCAGATGAAGGCCTACGTGGGTCAAACCCAGCAAGAAAAACAAACCCGCGGTCGCCCCGTCCACCTGTGGAAGCTTTCCGGCAAAGGGCACCAGCAATATCCGGACGCCCATTCCCAGATGAGCCTCGAGCTCATCGACGTTATCAGAGCTAAATATGGCGAAGAAAGCCTCAGTGAACTCATCACACAGCGCAATGCGCGGGTTCAGGACCACTATCAGGCGGAGCTTGGCAGCAGCGGCAGCAAACTCGAAGCCAAGTTAGCTCGACTCTGCGAATTACGCAGCGAGGAAGGCTACATGGCAGAAATAAGACTGATTCCCAACGGCTGGTTACTGGTTGAAAATCACTGCCCGATCTATGCCGCTGCCAAATCATGTCAGCAATTCTGCCGCTCTGAACTCGAAATGTTCCAACAATTATTTGCCGGAATGGCGAGCATCGATAGAACCGACTACTTGTTAGCTGGCGCGCGCCGCTGCGCCTACAAGATCACCTCAGCCCCAGCAGAAGTCGAGGAAATTAACCGCCTGGAATAATCTTTACGCGGGGGAACATCACAGGAAAGCCTCGAAATCACAGCGCCGGATAAGCAGGAGCTGTTATACTGGGCGGCCAGCTAACGCGCCTCCTGACTCTCTGCCCTCGCTGTTTCAAAAATGTTAAAACTGCAGAAAGTTACGTTCAACGCTGCAAGCTATCGTCAAAAGACACAGGAAAAAGCCAGCCAATTCAAAATGCGAAACAAGACTAAAAATTTTATCGGCGGTACTTTCCTGCTGGCGATTATCGCCATCGCAGTCATACCAAAAGTTGTTGGTGTTGTCATACAAGATGCAGCAAATACTAATCTGCTAGAGCTGATTCCGCCTGAAGCTCGCAATCAGCTATCGATCACAGAGAATCGGTTTGATAGCGGTTGGTTCCATAGCTCTGCACTATTTGATGTTGACTATTCGCCCTCCGGAGCAATTCCTGGGAGACTGTCCATCACAGTTCAGATTGCACTGACTATTCAGCATGGGCCAATTCTGTTCACGCCCCAAGGTCTGGAACTCGGACTCGTCTACGCCCAAATCATTCCAAAATTAAATGGTGGCGAACTTGAATCGGCACTGGCACAACTACCCTTTACCTTTTCCAACATCGATCTCGACCTGATGGTTGGCTTCGATCAGTCAGTTCGACTGGGTCTGGACATCGCTTCGATAAACTACAGTGACAATCAGGGCCACCTGATCTTTGACGGCCTGTCGGGGAGTTTCGTCAGCCACAGAGACAACTCGGCTGAGTTTATGTTGTCGCTGGGAAAACTCGAGGCTGAAGAAATCACTTCCAGCATTGGGTTCTCCCTGTCAGGGCTACAACTTACGAGCGCAACTAGTCAGCTAAGCGATGTACTGGCCCCCAGCAACGCCGTTCTGACTATCCCTAGCATAAGCAGTGGCACGCCCTACCCTTTCCGCATTGACGGCATTTTGGCAGAATCTCGCCTGCGCGGATCTACTTCTGGACCTGCTCAAACCAACATTTACCAACGCGTTGAAATCTCCAGTATCGAAAGTGAATTTCCTCTCAGCTCAGTTTCCTGGGTTAGCGAAATCAATGAAATACAAAATGACTTGTTGCAACGCTACTTCGAGTTACTGTCTGACATGCAGGCACAAATACGTTCCGGTTCTAACGCTATTGTCGGCAATTCCCAAATTAATCAACTCGGCCAGAATTTAATATTGGTGTTAATGCAGAATCGACTGGTGTTCAATAATCGTATTAATGTTGAGGCTTACGATGGAGGTCACAGCATCGATCTCAGTATTAGCTGGGAGGGCTTGCCTGATCTCAATAATATTGCACGCCTCAATATTAACGATGCGATCAATGCTCTTACCCTAAGACTCGATGTTTCGTTCGATCTGGCAGCGGTCATGAGAAGTCCTGCTGCGGAATTGGTAGACCCCTATGTACAACAGCAATACATCAAGCTGGACAATGGCAGAGTCTTGTTAAATGGATCTGTCGAAGATGGTAAAATCGTAGTCAACGGGGATGCAATTCCCCTCGATCAATTATTTTAACTACCGCGAACGCTGCTCTTTCGCAAGCAAAGGATAGTAAACAAAAAATGCCTCTAACTCCAAAGCGCCGAACGCGCAAAAATGGTGCCGCTGATTCGCCAGCTAAACTCTATGCCTACCCCAAGTACTGGGCCGAATGTTTCGGCACGGCACCTTTCTTGCCCATGTCGCGCGCAGAGATGGACGAATTAGGCTGGGACAGCTGCGATATTATTATCGTCACCGCCGACGCCTATGTAGATCATCCCAGTTTTGGCATGGCGGTAATTGGGCGTTTGCTCGAAGCCCAGGGCTTTAGAGTGGGCATCATCTCCCAGCCGGACTGGAGTAGCGCAGAGTCATTCAAGATCCTGGGGCAGCCGAATTTATTTTTTGGCGTCACTGCCGGTAATATGGATTCATTAATTAATCGCTACACCGCGGATCTGCGCAAGCGCAGCGACGACGCCTATACCCCGGATGGCATTGCCGGCAAACGCCCCGACCGCTCGGTGATTGTCTACAGTCAGCGCTGTCGTGAGGCCTACTACGACACACCGATTGTCATTGGCGGCATCGAAGCCAGCCTGCGGCGAATCGCCCAGTATGACTATTGGAGCGACGCGGTGCGCCGATCCGTTCTTATCGATTCCAATGCTGATATTCTGCTGTTCGGAAATGCCGAACGTGCTTTGGTCGACCTCGCCCACCGGGTCGCCGCCGGCGATGCTATCAAAGACCTATGGCAGTTACGCGGTACTGCCATAGTCAAGAAAGAACTGCCACAGCACTGGACAGAAATTGATTCCACGAGGATCGACTGGCCGGCAAAAATAGACCAGATTCCAAACCCCTACGATTTTCACAACAAGAAATCGGCTGATGTAGATGCAGTAGTCAATGAGAGCGCAGCAGCCGATACGGCAGCTATAAGAATTATCCCGTTACCCCTGCAGCGTAAAACTGAGTTTGATGAGCCGACCAGCTACATCCGACTGCCTTCATTTAATAAAGTGACAAATGACCCCGCTCTGTACGCACACGCCTCCCGTATACTGCATCAGGAAGCGAATCCCTATAACGCCAAGACGCTGGTACAGAAGCACGGCACGCAGGAAGTTTGGGTTAACCCGCCGCCGATACCATTAACAACCAAAGAAATGGATTGGGTGTTCGACTTGCCCTACCAGCGGCGACCACATCCTGCCTACGGTACTGCCAGAATCCCTGCTTATGACATGATTAAAACTTCGGTAAATATCATGCGCGGCTGTTTTGGTGGTTGTACATTCTGCTCTATTACCGAGCATGAAGGCCGCATCATTCAGAGCCGTTCGGAAGCATCAATTTTACGAGAGATTGAAAAAATACGCGACCAGGTTCCAGGATTTACCGGCACCATATCAGACTTGGGTGGGCCCACCGCCAACATGTATATGTTGAACTGCAAATCTCCAAAGATTCAAAAAACCTGCAAGCGATTATCCTGTGTCTATCCAAATATTTGCAAACACCTGAAAACAGATCACAGCGACACCACTCAATTATATAGAAAATCGCGGGCGGTCCCTGGGGTTAAACGTGTCGCTATAGCCTCTGGCTTGCGCTATGACCTGGCGCTAAAAGATCCGGAATATATCGAGGAACTGGTGACCCATCATGTCGGTGGTTACCTGAAAATTGCACCGGAACACAGCGAGAATAATACCCTCGCTAAAATGATGAAACCCAGCATCTCCAGCTACGATGAATTCCAGCGTTTGTTCGAGAAATTTTCTCGCAAGGCCGGTAAAGAGCAATATTTGATACCCTATTTCATCGCCGCACATCCGGGCTGCGACGAGGAGGATATGCTAAACCTCAGCATCTGGTTAAAGCAGAAAAAATTCAAGCCGGACCAGGTTCAAACCTTCTACCCCTCACCGATGTCCCTGGCCACAGCGATGTACTACTCAGAACGAAACCCGCTGAAAAAAGTACGCTATAAAAGTGACAAGCTAAGTGTTTGTAAAGACATCGATCAACGCCGTCTGCAGAAAGCATTTTTGCGTTATCACGACGAGAAGAACTGGCCGATGCTCAGACAAGCGTTACACGACCTGGGCCGCTCAGACCTGATTGGGGACGGTGACAAGCACTTGATACCGGCTGCGAAACAGGCTACCAGAAAGAAGCGTTATCGCCGCAAAAAATGATAATAAATAGCTTGGGCACCTCTGAACAATGCAGTGATACCTTAACGTTGCCCTTGATAAAAGCTCAATCTTTCTGATCCCCGGCATCGCGCAAATTGAATTCGATGTTGGACAGAATTCCGCGCAATATATTCATTTCCATAACATCGATGCGAATCCGGCTAAATAAGCGTCGCATACGTTGCATCAACTGTCGGGGGTTTTCCGGATCGTGAAATTTGATCGCGATCATCACTCTTTCCAGATGTTCGTAAAAATGCTCTAGCTCCTGCACAGTTGCCTTTTCCTGATCCCAATACTCATCTTCTGCGGCTGCTTGTACACCTTCACTATTCAGCCCGGCTTTATGCAGTTCATAGCACACCACCAGTACCGCCGCTGCAAGATTAAGCGAGCTGTAATTGGCATCTGTTGGTATCTGCACATGGAAATGACAAAGCTGTAGTTCCTCGTTATTGAGTCCAGCATCTTCGCGGCCAAACACCAGCGCTACTTTATTGATTTCCATTTCTCGCACAACCTTGACGCCAAGCTGCTCTGGAGAAATCATTGGCCAGGGTATTTTCCGGGAGCGGGCGCTGGCACCAACAACCAAACCACAGTCAAGCACCGCCTCTGCAAGACTCTCAACCACCACAGCATTTTCCAGTATATCCAGTGCCGACACTGCCCTGCCCACGGCGACCCCGCTGGGAAAGTCTGCAGGCTGTACCAACGTCAGCCGGGAAAACCCCATATTCTTCATAGCCCGAGCGCAAGCACCTATATTGCCCGGATGTGAGGTATTAACCAGCACCACAGTTACATTTTCGAAATTGAGCATGGCTTTTTCTTGGTTGAGTTTCGAGGAGAGCGGATTATAGCAATATCGGGGCCGGGACATCTCTGAACATTGCAGCGGCACCCGGCTCGGGCCGGCCTTGGTGAATTGCTTTGGGCGTAGTTCCTTTGTTTGCTATGATGCGACCAGTTTTGGAGGCCTCCCAGTGTCGTGCCCCCAGCCGAACCAGGGTTGATCCACTAGATTGCCCTCAATCCCACATTCATTGACTTGCCAGGATCCTGAATAATGCATCCAATGATCAATCTTGCATTACAGGCTGCCCGTGATGCGGCGGAAGCAATTGCGCACAGCAGTGACAGACTGGATCGCGTAAAAATAATCAACGACGATCCTGACAAATTCATGACTTCCATGGATCAGGCTGCGGACAAAACCGTCCTCTACCATCTACAAAAAGCACACCCCGAGCACAGCTATCACTCCCGGGTTTCCGGGTTTAGCGAAGGTGAGAACAAAGATGTTGTCTGGCTCATCGACCCTTTAATCGGCAACAAAAACTTCGCCGCCGGCCAGACTCAGTTTGGTGTGTCGGTAGCATGCCAGATCGAAGGCGTGATCAAACATGGGGTTATTATTTGTCCAATGACGCGAGAAGAGTATGTGGCGACACGGGGCACCGGGGCACGACTGAACGCACATCGCCTGCGTGTCGGTAACTCGACAGATTTCGACAACACCCTGATTAGCCTGAATTCCGAGCGCCTGGAAAGCGAGATTTTTTTGAGCTTGCAGCGGAAATTACTCAACAATGGCGTCAGCCCCCGCATCACCGGTTGTACCGCTATCGACATTATCCAGACGGCGACCGATCGCCTGCAAGGGGGTTGGGCCGCCAACGAAAACCGTACTAGCTTAGCCGCCGCCAGCCTGATCTTACAAGAGGCAGGTGGTCTGTTGGCTAGCGAAGCTGGCAATCCCGACTACAGCTCGGCTACCGAGCTGGTTTTTGCCAACCCGAAATTATTCAAGAATCTGCTGAAGCTGCGACACCAGGCAGCAATGTAATTGCAACTTTCTGTGACTCGCGAAATTTATTCGGGCAATTACGGTATATTAAGAGCATACCATCAGCTCTAAGGGTTGCTTAGTTTCAGGCTGCAGCCACAGTGCGACGAATTGAAATTAGCACCAGCCAGCACGGGTCCAGTTCATCAACATTCGAAATTCAGGCAGATAAGCGTCAATGTCCCTACAGACCAAAAGCAGTAACCACAACCTGGTCGAAGGGTCTATTCAAAAATCGCTTATCCGCATGACTACCCCGATGATTATCGGCATGCTGATGTTGTTTACATTCAGTCTCGTCGACACCTGGTTCATCAGCTTTCTTGGCACTGAATCACTCACCGCTATCAGTTTTACATTTCCTGTCACTTTTACGGTCATGAGCCTCGCCATCGGCCTGGGCATCGGCGCATCGGCAGTAGTTGCCAAGTACGTGGGTCGATCGGAATTTGAAAAAGCCAAAGAAGCCGCCACGGTCATTAATTACATCTCTTTCCTGCTGGCGACGGTAATAGTCGCGGTCTGTTGGTTTTTCATGGGCGATTTGTTCCGCTTAATGGGTGCCAGTGAGCAGCTACTGGTGCCGATTCAGCAATACATGGTGATCTGGTTTCCAGGCAGTATTCTGGTGGTGTGTATCATGACCGGGAATAGCGTGCTCAGGGCCTGCGGAGACACCAAGACCCCAAGCATTCTGATGGCGGCGGCCGGACTTATTAATGCCATCCTCGATCCCTTGCTTATTTTTGGCGTCGGCCCGTTGCCGGCACTGGGAATACAGGGCGCGGCCTGGGCTACTGTCATCGCCTGGTCATTTGGTTTTAGCTATTTGGCTTATTTGCTGGTGATAAAGCTGGAATTGGTCAGCAAGGCCTTTCCCAGTCGCGAAGTAATGTCATCGTCTGGCCGGGAAATGCTGCGAATTGGTATCCCTGCAGCTGGCGCCAACATGATGACACCGATCGCTATGGGAATAATGACGGCAATAGCCGCAGGCTTTGGCGACACCACCGTCGCCGCCTTCGGCGTCGGAGCTCGCCTCGAACCAATTGCCACGCTGTTGGTGCTGGCCATGTCTTCATCGCTGCCGCCCTTGATCAGCCAAAACTACGGCGCTGGTCGAGTCGATCGCATTAAGGAGGCATACCACCTGTCCACTCGATTCGTCATAGCCTGGCAGATGCTGGTTTATGTCTTATTGGCTATTGGAGCCTCGCTCATCGCAAATATATTTTCCGATGACCCCGATGTCATTGCCGGTATCAAGCTATTTGTGTGGATTATGCCGCTGGGATACGGTCTGCAGGGTATTATTATTCTGAGTAACTCGTCACTCAATGCCTTGCACCGGCCACTTTCTGCACTCTATCTGAGTATCGCCCGTTTCTTCATTTTCTACGTGCCCCTGGCCTATATTGGCAGTCTGTATTTTGGCCTGCCTGGTTTTTTCGGTGGCGCGGTGTGCGGCAACTTTCTGATGGCAATAATTTCCTGGCGCACCTTTAATCGAGCAATAAGCGCCGAACACCAATTGCTTGAGACAGCCGCAGAAACCACCTGAGACTGGGTCAAGCACGCAATTTTTATCCCCTAAAGCCGGCAATACCCAGGATTCGACCTGCCTGGCAGCGACTGCTTTGCACTTGTTGGCGTATGCTTTATGCTTTCCCATGCAGCGGCTCAAGGCCGTCACTTACCCTCGGTTCAGTACCTGGATACCCTCGTAATCATGAAAGCACTCGATGCCCTTCTCTCGCGTAAATCCTTCCCCAAGCTGAGTGATCCGCTACCGGACCAGCAGACCCTCGATAATATTTTCAATTCTGTATTCAGAGCCGCCGATCATGCCGTGCTGCGACCCTGGCGCTTTCTGGTAATCAAGGGAGCATCACGACTGCGACTGGGTGAGCTCTTTGTCAACGCCGCCAGTGCAGACAAACCCGATATCACCGAGGCAGAAAAACAAAGGCTTAGAAACAAGCCACTGCGAGCGCCGCTGATACTGGTAACTATCGTCAGCCCCAGAGATCATCCCAAGGTCCCCGTTTTCGAGCAAGAATTTTCTGCCGCGGCGGCGACTCAGAACATGTTAATCGCCGCCTATGCACAGGGAGTCGGGGCCATGTGGCGAACCGGATCCATGGCTTATCACCCCATGGTAATGGCTGGCCTGGGCCTGGAGGCGCATGAAAAAATAATTGCCTTCGTCTATCTTGGCAGTGTCGACGGCGCCACCAAGAAATTAGCCAAAACTGATCTAAAATCCCGCTTCAAGGAGTGGTAAATGCAAAGTCGTAGCCTCGACATGCAATGCTGGAAGTGTGGATATGAACTCAAGGGCATACTGCTTCCCTTCTCTCGCAATGAAGAATGCGGCAGTTGCAACTCTGACTTGCGCAGCTGTCGCGCCTGCAAGAATTACGAGCCTAATGTTGCAGATGCCTGTAAAGAAGATCGCGCGGACTTTACAGCCGACAAGGACAAGGCGAATTTCTGTGACTATTTCGACCCCGATCCAGCCGCATTTCTTCCGCAGGACAGCGCCGATGCATTACAAGCGAAAAACCAACTTGCCGAATTATTTGGTGAGGAGTCTACCGCAGCGGTTACTGAATCATCTCCCAGGGGCGGCCACACAGACTCAACTGAGGCCGACAAAGCTCTGGCAGAGCTAAAGCGTTTATTCGGCGACGAAAACCGGTGAATAGTACTTCTCGGCCTGGTATTGCCGCAGCAATACTTTGTCTGTCTATATTAAGGGATTTAAAACAAAGTCAGGCCGGCAGTCGTCAGATTATTCAGAGCCTCCCTAACACTGTTATAATCTTTTCGCTGTAGCTAAGGACCCTCAAATTAAATTTACCCATGCGCACGACTGTATTTTCAACACCGCTGCTTACGCCTCTACTCAGGCTTATCGCCATTGCGACGCTTAAGCTCTGTGGCTGGAAGGCTGTGGGAGAGGAGATTGAAAACCCACGCTTTGTGCTAATTGCTGCTCCCCACACCAGCAACTGGGATTTTCCACTGATGTTACTTGTTGCCCTGAAGCTGAGACTCCAATTGTTCTGGATGGGCAAAAATACATTATTCCCGTTTGGCTTCGGCTGGTTATCACGATGGCTAGGTGGCATCGCTATTGATCGCGCCAGATCCCATAATGTGGTCAATGAAACAGTTCGTCAATTTCGAGAGAACGAGAGTCTGGTGATTCTAATACCGCCCGAGGGCACTCGCGGTAAAGTCACAAAATGGAAATCTGGTTTTTACCACATCGCGAAGAACGCCAAGGTTCCAATTATGCTGGCCTATCTAGATGCTGCCACCAGGGAAGCAGGCATGGCGGATTTTTTTCAGCCAACTGGTGCGCTGGAAGATGATATGAATAAGATTCGGGCTTTCTATAGTACGAAGAAAGGACTAAGGGCAGAGAATAGCTAGTCAGAGGCAACCGGGGTTTCTTTACGCTGATTTAATCTCGCTGGCAGCAATATCGGGCTTGGAAAGAGTCTCGTTGGATTCTTTCCAGCGCAAGCAGAGCAGTAAGTTTTCAAAAACATATTGGGCATATTGTTGTGTATTTACCTCGAGCAATTTGAATTTCCAGGGCTTGAGGTGCCACTGTTGTAATTGCGCGGTTACCTGAGCGGCCAGTAGTTCAGGATGTTCACAACTGAACATTCCCCTCGCTTCCCCCGCTCGAATAGTATCGATGATAAAACCTTCAAAACGAATTTCCAGATCCAGCGTCTGCTGTTGCTGTTCCTTCGGTAATCCCTTTAGCTCCATAAAACAAAAGTAATACCAGGGGTGAAGGATTTCCGTCATGTATATTTCGCCATAGATTATGGCCCGCAGACAGTCGACTGGCTCCAGGTCGTGACGGGCCAGACCGCCAATCACCTGCTCAATGGTTTTTCTCTGGACCCCGGCTATTACCGAGGCAAGATCATTTTTACTGCCAATATAGGCATACAGGCCACCCATACTGATTCCCGACTTTTTGCTCAAATCTCGAAGACTCATGGATTGAAAGCCTTTCGAGTTGGCCAAATGAAATGTGGCCCGGAAAATTTTCTCCAGATTCACGATCGCAACTTTGGGATTTTTTATTTGCATCTTGTCTTTGTGCATATCAAAGACACTGCGCCAGAATTCTCCGCCCTCCAAGGTCCAGGCTCGCCGAAAGGCGTCGATACTAATCTCTACAGGCCAGCTAGGCATTTATTCGTATTCCCCCTGGGTTTTCTACAGCAACGCCAAGGTGTTAAGGTGTTAAGGTGTTAAGGTGTTAAGGTGTTAAGGTGTTAAGGTGTGGGCCATTGTAGCAGCTACACAAAAACGGGCAGATTTATTTTTGCAATGGGCAAGCCTAGTCTTTCAGGACTGAAACCAATAGGATGCAATCGCAGCGCAACCCGCAACGCCACACAGAATTAGTGAAAACCGTCTCAAATTAGCGTGAGAGATGAGGTGCAGCGTCCTCATTGCCACCCAATAGCCCGCCAGGGTAGCTGGCATCAAAGGCAAGGATATAAGAAGCTCTTGGGAACCAAATCTACCTACGGTGGAGAGCATCATTAATGACATCAGACAGCTGACTATAAAGAAAGGCGCCAGATTTGCCCGAATATAATCATTCTCTTCATGCTGCATTACCAGGGCAATGGGTGGTCCGCCAATGGAGGAACTAGTGCCCATGAATCCCGAGAGGAACCCCGCAGAGAGCATCGCGCCTTTCGTTGGCTTCAGTACAATGTGGCTCATGCTTAGACCCACAGCGACGAGCACAGAGATTCCCAACCACAATGCCAGTGCTCGTTGATCTATCCAAAGCAGTAGCAGCCCACCGGCAACGGTGCCAGGCACCCTGCCAATAATGGCAAATTTTAATTCCTGAAAGGAAATTGAATCCCAGTGCTTATACGTGTTGGCGATGGAAAGGGTAAGAGCCGAAATCGTAATGGGTGCCGGCACGTAGAGCGGATCGAGCAGAAACAACACCGGAGCAGCAATTATAGCCAGGCCGAAGCCTATAGAGCTCTGCACATAGGAGCCAACAAAAATCACCGCCGCGGCGATAGCTATTTCCATTCCTGTTTCCATTAGTCAAGCAGATAAAACGACGAATCTGACCGTACCAGCTGGAGGCACTAAAACCGGTTTAATTCCTTTCGGCGAGTAGCCAACAAAGCTCTGGGTGAATCAAATTACGGCGACTGTTCAGCGGCAGCCTGCTGCGCGAACCGGGACATTAGTGGAACTCCGCAAGCTAAACGTCGCGCGATAATACCTGCTTAGCCACCTCTGAACAATGCAGTAATGTCGCAGCGGGTCCTGCGAGCCGTCGACAACGTCGTAAAGCCAGTCTAGCGCTTTTATTGGCGGTAACAGCGGCTGTCTTTTACAATGTAGTCAATCGAACATAGGTGAAGGAGTCTTCATGAAATCACGCGCAGCTGTTGCTTTCAGCGCTGGCCAGCCGTTGGAAATTGTCGAAGTGGATCTGCAGGGACCACAAGCCGGCGAAGTGTTAGTAGAGATCAAAGCCACCGGCATATGTCATACCGACGCCTTCACTCTTTCCGGTGATGATCCGGAAGGCGCGTTTCCAGCGATCCTGGGCCATGAGGGTGCCGGCATTGTAGTGGAAATTGGTGCCGGCGTTACTTCAGTTGCGGTCGGCGATACGGTAATACCTCTTTACACCCCGGAATGTCGGCAATGTGACTTCTGCCTGCACCCCAAGACCAACCTCTGCCAGTCCATCAGAACCACCCAGGGCCAGGGTCTCATGCCCGATGGCAGCAGCCGATTCTCACTGGATGGAAAACCTATTCTGCACTACATGGGCTGTTCCACGTTCTCTAATTTCACGGTCTTGCCTGAAATTGCGGTAGCCAAAATTCGAGCCGATGCGCCCTTCGACAAGGTTTGCTACATTGGTTGCGGCGTCACCACTGGGGTCGGCGTGGTGGCATTTGACGCCAAAGTGGAGGCCGGTAGCAACGTGGCTGTGTTTGGTCTGGGTGGCATCGGTTTAAATGTAGTGCAAGGCGCGAGGATGGTAGGGGCGGATCGCATAATTGGTATCGATATCAATACCGACAAAGTCGATCTGGCCGAATCATTCGGTATGACAGACTTCATCAATCCGGCCGCAGTAGAGGACGTAACAGAGGCGATCATCGAGCTTACCGACGGCGGGGTAGATTACTCGTTCGAGTGCATTGGTAACGTCAACACCATGCGTCAGGCGCTGGAGTGTTGCCACAAGGGTTGGGGGCAGTCCTACATCATCGGCGTCGCTGGCGCCGGCCAGGAAATTTCCACGCGGCCCTTTCAACTGGTCACGGGTCGGGTCTGGAGAGGCACTGCATTTGGTGGTGCCAGGGGACGTACCGATGTTCCCAGGATTGTTGACTGGTATATGAATGGTAAGATACAAATCGATCCATTAATCACTCATACCATGCCCTTGGAAGACATTAACAAGGCCTTCGATCTCATGCATGACGGTAAAAGCATTCGTTCGGTTGTTATTTTTTAATTATTCACTACACAGGTAACATAAACAAACTATGAAATATCTTCACACCATGATCAGAGTGAGCAATCTGGAAGAGTCTCTGGATTTCTATTGCAACAAGCTGGGTTTAAAACAGTGCGACCGTCGAGATTTTGAAGACGGCCGGTTTTCACTAATCTTTCTCGCCGCGGAAGGCGATGAAGACGCGCAGGTCGAACTCACCTACAACTGGGATCCGCAGGAATATGATGAAGGCAGAAATTTTGGTCACCTGGCGTACGCCGTCACCAACATTTACGCAACCTGCCAACAGCTAATGGATGCTGGCGTGACCATAAACCGCCCGCCCCGCGACGGGCGCATGGCTTTCGTCAGATCTCCAGACAACATCTCTGTCGAACTACTCCAAAGTGGCGAAGCCCTGGCACCGCAGGAACCCTGGGCGAGCATGGAAAACATCGGCAAATGGTAGTCAAAACACTGCCTGTGACTTGAGCTGTCCAGGCGCCTCGTTTATCATGGCGGGAGAACCTCTGGTTAATGATCCCCTGGCCTTCGGACTTACACTCTCTGCACTCGAAATACGTTCACAAACACCGCCTGAATTTTGAGTCACACACATTGGAAACCCACAACATGCAACTACTTGACGGTACGTCTTGCTCTCAACAAATTCGTCAGGAGATCGCGCAAAAAGTTGATGCAATCAAGACTACCGGGGCGCGAGTGCCACACCTGGTTGCAGTCCTGGTGGGCAGCGATGGCGCCAGCGAAAACTACGTGGCGTTCAAGGTAAAGGACTGTGCGGAAGTAGGCTTCGACTCCACGGTTATCCGCAAGCCAGACAGCGTTAGTGAACAGGAATTGCTGGACACGATTGAGCAGCTCAATAAAGACGGCGGCGTCGATGGTTTCATCGTGCAACTGCCACTGCCCAAGCACATCGACGAAAACAAGGTCATACTGGCCATCGATCCACGCAAAGACGTCGATGGCTTCGGTCCTGAAAATGTCGGCAATATGACTCTGGGCCTGCCCGCCTTCATTTCTGCCACACCCAATGGCATCATGGAACTCCTGCGACGTTACCAGATCGAGACCGAAGGCAAGCACTGCGTCATGCTCGGTCGCAGCAATATCGTTGGCACGCCAATGGCAATACTCATGTCACGCAACGCCAATCCAGGCAATGCGACGGTAACCATCGCTCACAGCCGCACCAGAAATCTGGCCGAGCTATGCCACAGCGCTGACATCCTCATCGTCGCGATTGGCAAGACAGAATTTGTCACCGCCGATATGGTTAAAACCGGCGCCGTTGTTATCGATGTTGGCCAAACTCGAGTGCCGGACAGCAACAAGAAATCGGGATTCAGGAATGTCGGCGATGTGGATTTCGACAATGTCAAAGACAAGTGCTCCTATATTAGCTACACCAATGGAGGGGTTGGGCCCATGACCCGCGCGTCGCTGTTACAAAACACCCTCAAAGCCCACCAGAGAAGATAGAGAACCCATTATGTTTCAATCACTCCAAGCCCTGCCCGCCGATCCCATTCTTGGGCTTATGGCCGCCTACAGAGCGGACAGCAATCCGCGAAAAATTGATCTCGGTATTGGCATCTACAAGGACGAAAATGGCAACACCCCGGTGGTTGCCGCAGTGAAGAAGGCCGAAGCGATTATGCTTAAGGCTCAAACCACGAAAAGCTATGTCGGTCCTACCGGTGCCACCGACTACAACGAATCGGTCGCGCAATTGTTGCTGGGTAAAACCTTGATGGACAGCTTGGGCAAGCGCCGCGTCACTGTGCAATCTCCCGGTGGTTGTGGCGGCCTGCGTTTGGCTGCCGAATTTATCAAGAGCGCCAACCCCGAGGCAACGGTTTGGGTGAGCAACCCTACCTGGGCCAACCACATGCCGCTGCTAGGCTCGGCTGGCCTCAAAATAGAGCAATATCCCTACTATGACTACACCACTCATAGCGTTCGCTTTGAGGAAATGCTGGCCTGTCTCAGCAACATCGGTGCTGGCGACGTGGTAATGCTGCATGGCTGTTGTCACAACCCCTGTGGTGCAGATCTTTCGCAGGAACAGTGGCGACAAATCAAGGACATAGCTCTGCAACAGGGGTTTACTGTCTTCATCGACCTGGCGTATCAGGGGCTGGGTGACGGCCTGGAGGAGGATGTATACGGTACGCGTTTGCTCGCTGAAGCCTTGCCGGAATTAATCGTAGTCACCTCTTGCTCGAAGAATTTTGGCCTCTACCGCGAGCGCACCGGTGCCATGACGCTCATAGCCGACAGCGATGTTGCCGCCGCGGTCGCCACCACTCAGATTGCTGCCGCTGCCAGAGCTATGTACTCGATGCCACCCGATCACGGCGCCGCGGTCGTACAACTGATTCTTAACGATCCAGCCTTGCACAGTGAGTGGGATGAAGAATTGACATTGATGCGTAATCGTATAAATGCTTTACGTGCACAACTGGTCACACAAATTCAAGCAGCAGGCATCGTTGAGGATTACAGTTTTATCGAGCGCGAGAAAGGCATGTTCTCCTTCCTCGGCATAAACGTCGATCAAGTCCAGAGCCTGATCAAGGACTACAGCATTTACCTGGTGGACTCCAGCCGCATCAATGTCGCGGGGGTCAACGCCAACAACATTGACTACCTAGCATCGAGTCTTGCCACTGTACTGGCTGCTTAAAATAGCTCATCAAACGATGAGATGCCGGATCCATCTGCATCAGCGATAAAAGCGTAGCGCGCCGACACTAGGCTATCCGTGTGTTGTCATATGTGCTTCGGTTCTGAAAAAGCAATGCCTGTAGTCAGACTTTGACCGCTATTACGTCTGAAGTCCTGCCCTGAATCACGCAGTTGGTGGTACTGCCGGGCAGTTGCAACCAGTCGTTGCCCTTGACGTGACTTCCCACTATCACCAGGTCGGCATCGATTTCCCGCGCCAGCTTTTTAATTTCGAAGGAGGGTTCGCCAGAGGTCAGATAGATTTTATCGCTGGCAACTTTCAATCCATTGCGGTACAGAAGTTCGCGCAAGCGCAACCTAGTATGATCGATTATGCGTTGACTACGAGCAGGCGCAACAGAATCACCATCATGCAGGCCGCGTTTGATGACATGCACTACATGCAGCTGATCTACATCCTCCTGGTACATTTGGGCCACACGATTAATCAGGGAATCTGATTCCGGGCTCAAGTCAATTGCCAGCAAGAGTTTTCTAAAGCGCGCCAAAGTCTCGTCTCCTAAGCACAGGCAGAATTACCGAAGTGATTCTGCAATGAATCATTCGCCATGGGATGTGAGGGAAAATCATAGACAAAAGCCGCGGGGTAGCGGTTGATCTATGTCAAGCCGATCTGGATTCGAGCGCCGGAGCGACAGCTGCGGCAAACTTTCTAAGCAGAATCTCAGTGGTATTCCAGTCAACACAAGCATCGGTGACAGACACACCGTATTTAATTTCAGCCAGATCGTCAGGAATCGGCTGATTTCCTGCTTCGAGATTACTTTCTAACATGACACCAATTATCGAAGTATTACCTTCTATTATCTGCGTAGAAACGTCATCGAGTACCAGCGCCTGCCTGGCCGCATCTTTACGGGAATTGCCGTGACTACAATCAATCATGATGTTTTCAAGCAAGCCGGCTTTGCGTAAATCTCGCTCGCAAGAGAGCACACTTTCTTTGTCGTAATTGGGAGACTTGCCACCTCGTAATATTACGTGACAGTGTGGATTACCTTCAGTCCGGAAAACTGCGACCTTGCCTTGCTCGGTCACACTGATGAAACTGTTGCTAGCTGAAGCCGACCGAATGGCATTGACCGCGACAGCCAGGATGCCATCGATATTATTCTTGAAGCCCACGGCGGAAGAAATTCCGCTAGCCAGTTTACGATGCGTAGGAGATTCGGTAGTGCGCGCACCTATCGCTGTCCAACTCACTAAATCCTGCAGGTACTGCGGTGAAATAAGGTCCAGTGCTTCGATGGCAATTGGCAAACCGATGTCAATTATATCGAGCATCAATTTTCGACCTATACGGATACCGTGATCGATTCTATGACTGCCATCGAGGTGCGGATCGTAGATCAAGCCTTCCCAGCCAATCGAGGTGCGCGGCTTCTCGAAGTAGACTCGCATCAATATCACCAGCTCATTCGCCAGTTCATCTGCCAGCGGCTTAAGGCGCCGGGCATACTCAAGCGCCTCTTCCGGGTTGTGAATTGAACAAGGTCCAACCACAGCAATAATTCGTTGATCCTTTCTATCCAGTATTCCTTTGACGTCTCGATGCCCAGCTTTCACTGTTTCCAGCGAAGAACCACGCAAACCCAGCTCATCTTTCAAAGCCCCCGGCTCGGGTAATTCTTCGTACCCGGTGATATGAAGGTTATCGATTTCCTTTATGCGATGGGGCATGAAACAGTTCTCTGGTTTTTCGGATGGGAGATTATGTTGGAATTGGCGGAGTAACTCAAAGCCTAATATTGGAATTGTGGAAGAAGTTCTTTGACTGGATTGGCACTTCAATGAAGGCGCGCTGAGCCATCACTTGAATAAGTCGGCCTGAAATCAAGCCATTGCTTAGTTTCTGGCGGTTTACTACGACCTGCATTTCGGGTAAATTTCTGCTCCCTACCGCAATCAACATTTGTGACTTCCCCATCGAAAAGGAGTGCTCCGTGCCAAAAGCCAGTGAACTAAAGAAAGGCATGATTATAGATATCGAGGGGGTGCCTCACATTATCAAACAGTTTGAGAGCAAGAGCCCTTCGTCACGGGGAGCGGCGACCTTATACAAAATTCGTTTCAATAACCTGCAGACTCGCCAAAAGCTGGATGCGGCATTCAAGGGTGATGACTTTCTGAAAGAAGCTGACTGCATTCGGGTGGGCGTTCAGTACTCCTACCTCGATGGCGACACCTATTACTTCATGAATATGGAGGACTTCAACCAGTACGGCATCAATTCGGAGCAACTGGAAGGCCAGACCCACTACCTGGTTGAAGGACAGGAAGGAATAGTTGCATTGATCATGGATGACAATCTCGTAGGAATCGAATTGCCCCAGTCCGTAGTCCTGACAATTACGGATACACCACCAGCCGTTACCGGTTCCTCCGCCACCAATCGCACCAAGACCGCCCTGCTTTCAACCGGCTTGGAGATCCAGGTGCCAGAGTATCTGGAGCCGGGGGAAGCAATCAAAATCAACACGGTCACCGCGAAATTTATGTCCAGAGCGTAGTCGGCAAAACAACGGCGGAATTGGGGTCAGCCCGCTTCGCCGACGGCTGTTCTTGCATGCTGGCAATTCCAGCACAGGTCGAAATTACCGCCGTTTTCTTCTCCACAGGCACCGCAAACCCACTCTTTCTCCTCGGCTTTTGGGGAAGATTCCAATTCTCTTAAGATGCGCTCGGCACGGCTGTAATCCAGGTCGTTTTTTACCCAGACTTCAGGCAAACACTCATTAACCGGCACTTCTCCGGCGACGGAATAGAGTCGATCATTCTTTATCAACGCCTCGATGCCGTATTGCTCCAGCACGTTGCTGATGTGCCACGCCATAGGCACACTGTCGGCCACATAAACTCGTTTCATGGTAAATTCTTCGATCAATTTATGCCTGCTCCGCAGGCCAGAGGTATAGAATCACTAGTCAGTAGCTCCCTAGCAGGCCGCTAGCGATTAATGTGTCTTAGTTTTAATCCGCTCGCGAACAGTACAGCGACGTACAATGCCATGCCACCGAATACCAGCAAAGCCATCTGACTGACTCTACTCATTAGCCCCCAATCCAGCCAGTCCTGCCAATTCCCGGTAAAGCTGACAAGAAAAAAGGCCAGCACTACATTTGCTGCCAGCAAGCGCAGCAGCAACAGCAACCATCCCGCCTGAAACGCAAAAACCTGCTCTTTTTTCAGACCTCGAAACAGCAGGGCTGCATTGAGGAATGCAGCCAGACTGGTCGCCAGCGCCAGACCAACGTGGGCCATTCCATTCAGATAGAAAACTATATTCAGGACCATGTTGGTACAGAGGGCGATAACGCCGATCTTCACCGGAGTGCGTGTATTTTGCCGTGCGTAATAACCAGGTGCGAAGATTTTTATCGACATGAATGCCAGTATGCCCACACTGTAAGCACGCAGACTACCGGCCGCCTGCGTTACATCAACCGCAGTAAAATTGTCATTCTGAAATAATGTCACTAATAACGGTTCGGCGAGGATAAGCAGCGCCAGGGTAGCGGGCAACGAAACCAGGAAGATCAAGCGCAACGCCCAATCCAGGGTTTCTGCAAATTCCTGCATCGACGCTTGCGCATGCTTGCGCGACAGATTCGGTAGCACCGCAATAGCTACTGCTATACCGAAGGTGCCCACGGGCAGTTCCATTAAGCGATCGGAAAAATACAACCATGAAATACTGCCGGTAACCAACAGCGACGCGATCATCGCGTCGAGTAATAAATTAATCTGACTCACCGATACGCCGAACAATGCCGGCACCATGAGCTTCTTGATTCTCTCCACTCCTTCGTGGAATTTCCCTACCTTCGGCCTGGGCAGCAACTGCATACGTGCAAGCAGGGGCAGTTGGAATAATAATTGGGCCACGCCGGCGATAAGTACACCCCAGGCCAGAGCCAACTCAGGCACACGCAGATGTGGCGCCAATAGAAATGCACAGGCGATCAGGGAAATATTCAGCAGCGCAGGCGTAATCGCAGGTACAGCAAAACGGCCATAGCTGTTGAGGATGGCACTGCAGAACGCCGTCATGGAAATGAGTAGCAAATACGGAAACGTGATGCGGAGCATATCGACGAACAAGTCGAATTTTTCCGGCTCATCGGTAAAACCATAGCCTATAGGCACCGCGATGAGAGGTGCTGCCACCATCATAAAAACAGTCAAGCCGAGAAGAGATCCACCCAGGCTGCCAGCCACGGCATTAATCAATTTTTGTACGTCCGCTAAGGACCTGGTGCTGCGGTACTCGGACAAAACTGGCACAAAGGCCTGATTGAATGCCCCCTCGGCAAACAGTCGGCGCATGAAGTTCGGTATCTTGTTGGCGAGAAAAAAAACATCCGCTCCCACGGTGGCGCCAAAAAGCCGCGCTATAACCACATCTCTGGCCAGCCCCAGGAAGCGCGACAGCATAGTCATCGAACCTGTAATACCGCTGGCTTTTAGCAGGGCAGCATTGCCTGAATCATTTTTTTCGGAGTGTGGCACTTCAGTTTGAGGGTCTGACATGACTTTGTAATTGGTTTTAAATCCCTGTTGCAGGATTATGACAGCTCTGGAGCAAAAAAGGGGTCGCAGCTGTGCAGGTTTCCTGATAGCACCCTGCGTCTCTCTGCGCGCTCCTGGTTTTATCGGGGAGCCCGGGAATAAGCTGAGTATTTTTAGGCACTTAGCAGAATTTTACCAGCAGTCTCTAAAGCCGGGTATAGCCAGGGGTGCTATTGACATCAGTAGGTGAAAACGGCATAGTGTCGCGTCTTAAATTCGATGGGGAGCTGCACTGTACAATCCCCCTGATTTACTCCCTCGATTTGCCACAAAAATCGAACAAATGAAACAGTATTGAATAAGGTTTAAAGGAGCTCCAATTGGCCAATTCTGCACAAGCTCGCAAGCGCGCACGACAGGGTGAGGTTCGCCGTCGTCACAACGCTTCATTCAGATCCATGGTTCGCACCTGCATAAAGAAAGTAGATACGGAGATAACAGAGGGCGATCACGCCGCCGCCACTGCAGCATATAATTCTGCAGTGCCCACTATCGATCGAATGGCAGACAAGGGCATTATTCACAAGAATAAGGCTGCGCGTCATAAGAGCCGACTGAACACGGCAGTGAAAGCGCTAAAGTAAGTCGCTTATTGTCACGAAAAAACCGGCTGTAGCCGGTTTTTTTTTGCCAAAGTTCAGCAAATTCAGTTTAGGACGACTTACTCACTCGCAGCCAGGTCGCTAATTACCAGGTTATCGCGATGTATAACCTCTTCCTCGCCGACGTAACCGAGCAATTGCTCAATCCTGTCGCTACTCTGACCTTTTAATTTTTCTATTTCCGCGGCACCATAATTAACCAATCCCCGGGCTATTTCTCGACCCGAACCATCGACACAGGCGACAACGTCGCCGCGGAAAAACTGGCCTTGGGACGCTTGAATGCCCACCGCCAACAAGCTTCTCCCGGAGTTTTGCAGCACCTGCACGGCGCCAGCATCGAGGGTCAACTCGCCTTTTAAAGTAAGCTGCCCTACCAACCATTGCTTACGGGCCGTTACCGGCTCGCAGTCTGCTTCCAATAAGGTTCCCAGCATTTCTCCCTGCAACAGACGCAACAACACCTGCTGCTGCCTGCCGTTCGCTATCAGCGTGCTGGTACCCGAGCGGGCAGCGAGGCGCGCCGCGGACAACTTGGTTAACATACCACCACGCCCAAGACTTGCCCCCTTACCAGCCATGTCCATCAGACTGGCATCGGTGGCCGAAGCAAGCGGGATGAATTTTGCGCCTTTGTTGCTACGCGGGTCTGAGTCATACAGACCATCCTGATCCGTTAGCACCACCATTACATCGGCATTAATCAGATTCGCGACCAGCGCCGCCAGCGTGTCGTTGTCACCAAAGCAGAGCTCGGCAATGGCGACAGTATCGTTTTCATTAACCACCGGCACCACACCCATATCAAGCAAGGTAATCAGCGTGCTACGGGCATTCAGATAACCCGTGCGATTGGACAAATCTTCATGGCTCAGCAAGATCTGCGCGGCATGCACTCCCTGACGCATGAAACAGCTCTCATAGGCCTGTATCAGTCCCATTTGCCCGACAGCGGCCGCTGCTTGTTGCAGATGCACTTGCTTAGGCCGGCTTTTCAGCCCCAATCTAGCCACACCCTCAGCCACCGCACCGGACGAAACCAACACCAGTTGGATCCCCAGTTTTTGCATCGCCACCAACTGTCCGGCCCAATCGGCGATAGCATCCACATCGAGACCCAGGCCATCGTTGGTAAGCAGGGAGCTGCCCACTTTGACTACCCAGCGTTTCCCTTGTTTGATTTTGTCTCGCATACTCTGAACTCGTTAATCCCAATCTTCGCTTATGCCTTCAGCGTCATCGGTACTGCCGGTTTTACTACTTTCTATGCTGCGTCGAATTTCAAAGGCCATAGCCACCTCCTGTTGTTCCTGCTTCTGTATGTACTCTTCATCCTCAGCCAGCAGTAGACGATGCTCTTCTATGGATTGCATAAGGGCTTCGCACAATTCGTCGCAACCTGAATTATTAAGTGCAGAAATTTCATAAATCTCTCCCTTCCAGTGCAGGGTGTTACGTAATTTCTGCTTCAAGGCGGCCACCGCTTCCGCGTCTATCAGATCCACCTTATTCAACACCAACCAGCGATCTTTTGTAGCTAGAGTTGGACTGAACTTTTCCAATTCTCCTACTATTTTTTGGGCATTTTCCACTGGATCACCGCCATCTACAGGCAGCACATCAATAAGATGCAACAGCAGACGAGTCCTCGACAGGTGTTTTAAAAATCGAAATCCCAACCCGGCTCCGTCCGATGCTCCTTCTATTAGGCCGGGAATATCAGCCATGACAAAACTACGCTCCATGCCTCGGCTTACCACCCCAAGATTGGGCACCAGGGTGGTAAATGGGTAATCTGCCACTTTCGGCGTTGCCGCCGACACCGTCCGAATCAGAGTTGACTTGCCCGCGTTGGGCAGCCCAAGCAGACCCACATCTGCGACCAGTCGTAGTTGTAGCTGTAATACCCGGGCTTCGCCCACTGTGCCCTTGGTGATTTTACGAGGTGCACGATTGGTGCTGGATTTGAAGCGGGTATTGCCCAGTCCGTGGAAACCACCCTTGGCCACCATAATCACCTGCTCCGTGTTATTCAGATCGGCAATCAGCTCCTCCGTATCAACGTCGATAACACTGGTACCCAACGGCACCTTTATCAACAGGTCTTCACCACCCCTGCCGGTACAATTGCGGCCCTGTCCGGAGCGGCCTGCCTGCGCCCGGTAATGCGGCTGAAAGCGGAAATCAACCAGGGTATTCAATGACGCATCCGCTTGCATGAAAATACTGCCACCGTCGCCGCCATCACCACCATCGGGGCCGCCCCTCTCAACATATTTTTCCCGACGAAAACTGAGGCAACCGCTGCCACCGTTGCCTGCATCTACCCTGATTTCTGCCTCATCTACGAATTTCATCTGACCCTGTGTAACAATTATGGAAAAATAGAGAGACAGTATACTGATGCCATCTATTCGAGTATTGGCCAATACTGCTGCAACAACGAACAAGCATTCTGTCCGCTTCCTTCCTGGAATTGATTAAACTGCTGCAGCGCAAACAAAAAAGCCCCGTCGAATGACGAGGCTTCACAGTGAACTCTGAATGCTTCAGCCCGTCTCGACGCTCACATATTTGCGACTATTCGGCCCTTTGACGGCAAATTTAACGACACCGTCTGACTTCGCAAACAAGGTGTGATCCTTACCACAGCCCACGTTCTCGCCCGGGTGGAAGTGAGTTCCACGCTGACGCACGATAATATTCCCGGCGCTGGCGGCTTGCCCGCCGAATAATTTAACCCCAAGTCGTTTCGACTGGGAATCGCGGCCATTATTGGTACTACCGCCTGCTTTTTTATGTGCCATAAATGCCTCTGCTACTCTATAGAGCTTGTTTAGCCCTTAATACCCACTATCTTTACTTCAGTAAACCACTGTCGGTGGCCCTGCTGCTTACGAAAGTGCTTGCGTCGATTAAATTTAATGATGTGAATCTTCTTGCCACGCCCTTGTTTCAGGACTTCGGCAGTAACCTGGCCGCCTTCGATATAAGGCGCGCCTATTTTTACCGACTCGCCTTCGCCAACCATTAAAACCTTATCAAATTGCACTTTATCACCGGTGGCAGCTTCCAGTTTTTCTAACTGCAGGATCTCGCCTTCTTTAACCCTGTGCTGCTTACCACCACTTTCAATAACCGCGTACATAATCCTCTCCAGAACCTCTTGTCGAATGGCAACCTAGCCCATTCCTATTGGGGCGGGCATTCTACGGGAACACAGGGGTGTAGGCAAGTATAAAAAGCCTGCAAGTGCTATAAATATTGGCCTGATCCGGGTAGCCGACAGGACCGCTATTTGGCTTTTCAGGAGATTTGCCAACATCAGTCTTAGCCGTTCCTGCAATTCAGTCCTGCCTCCAGTCATTACGCGGCTTGACAGCATCTGACTGTCTCCCTAGCATGCACACTCGAGTTGAATCCAATCCGACAATCCATACACCCAAAACAGTTTAATTAGCCGTCAAATGCAACCACAGACATACCAGCAAATTCGATCAGTGGTCGAGTCCGATTTTCTTGCAGTGGACCGCTACATCATTGAGCAACTGCACTCTGATGTGCCGTTGGTGGAAAATATTGGACATTACATCGTGGAAGCCGGTGGCAAGCGCCTGCGGCCGATTCTGGTGCTGCTGGCCGCCAGAGCCTGCGGGATAGAAGCTGGGAAACAAATAGCACTGGCAGCTGTAATCGAATTCATTCACACGGCGACCTTGCTGCATGACGATGTAGTGGATATGTCTTCATTACGACGCGGCCGCCCCACCGTTAATGCAGAATGGAATAATCCTTCTAGCGTGCTTGTCGGCGATTTTATTTATTCCCGCGCTTTTCAGATTCTGGTAGAGATTGGCGATATGCGCATCATGCAAATTATGGCTGACACCACCAATAAAATCGCCGAAGGCGAGGTATTGCAACTAATCACCAAAAACAATCCACAATCATCAGAGCAGAATTACATGCAGGTGATTCGGGATAAGACTGCCATCTTGTTTCAGGCTGCGGCCCAGTGCGGGGCTATATTGGCCGAGTCTGACGACAAGGTAGAAGACTCCCTGAAGCAATACGGCATGCATCTTGGCATCGCCTTCCAGTTAATTGATGATGTTCTCGATTACGACGGCGACACCGCAGCACTTGGCAAGAATATTGGAGACGATCTGGCAGAGGGTAAGCCCACTCTCCCTCTCATCTATGCCATGCAACACGGATCACAGCAAGAAGCGGCGCTGATCAGACAATGTATAAGCGAAGCCTCTGTATCCGAACAAAACTTTGCTACCGTCATCAAACTCGTAACCGCCAGCGGCGCCCTGGAATACACCCGCCAACTCGCCGCAGAACAAGCCCAATTGGCGCTGCAATCCTTAGCGGTTCTGAGCGCCTCAGAATATCGGGATAGTCTTGAGGCACTGGTGAAATTTTCAATCAACAGACAAACCTGAGTCGCTTTCTATTCCTGCTTCGCCGTTCTCCATTCTATAGCCGCCTTACAGCTAACGTGGTATAACGCGACATGGGCGTCGGCAATTCCAGGCGCGAATTTTGTCTCGATATTTCGTCCTGACATTTACAATTTATGGGGACCGTTGGTGCTCGATTTTTCCAAAATCCCTACTCCCGAACCTGTCATGGAAACTATTGAGGCTGTAGAAAAATTCGAGAAAACGCCCCAGACAGAGCAATTTTCCTACACCGACAGTTACAATCTAATATGCCAAAGTGCGGCCAGATTCGGTGATGCTATTGCGCTGGAATTTATACTTCAGGGTTTGCGAGACGAACCGAGCCAGTCAACCAGCTTTACCGAGCTCAGTCAGCAGATTACCCGCACAGCCAATTGCCTGCACCAGCT
>Ga0115002_10000490_pt1 | contig 56383 bp, 47 predicted proteins | sample ArcticOcean_MG_C_8_FD_89576 | JGI IMG/M metagenome (GOLD analysis project Ga0115002, IMG submission 89576) | Marine microbial communities from western Arctic Ocean - ArcticOcean_MG_CB11_86 | ecosystem: Environmental > Aquatic > Marine > Oceanic | place: Arctic Ocean: Canada Basin | collected... | reverse complement strand
CTTACCGCGTCTCCAATAAAGTTGCTCAACTTATATCGGGTGCCAAGGATTCTGGCAGAAGTTTTTCGCCACTCATACGTGTCGGCGGCATAGCAGACCGAACAGGGTGAACCTGGAATCTCGCGTAGTTTACTGCCAGTAGGACACGCTGAGGCTGGCAGGTTGAAACTCGGCCCGGGCATCTTCGATGTGTAACTCAAGCCACCGAAGACGGTCTCTGCCATTTGGACTGAGTCGAACCGGCAAAGGTCGGCTTCGATGTCACCATCGTAAACCTGGATCGGCCAATCTTCATCGGTGATGATCGGCAAGATGTGATCATCGTTGTCGTTTTCGGGGGCATCGCTTAAAGTGGAAGTGCGCATGGTTTATCTTTCTGATCGTCAAGGATTGGGTGGATTATTTCTTGCGTAGCCCACCGCGGTTACCGCCGCGGTGGGCATTTTTCATGGTGGGCGTTAAGCGGTGCCCACGACTCTTCTGCTGCTTGGTAATGCGGTCCTTTTATCAGTCGCTAATGAGATCTGTCCGCTGTAATTGAATCGCGACGCCTTTGATTGACGTACGGCCCTGGATATCGATACACACCACGGGATGCGGTGGCTTCCTCGTGCGTGACTTCGATTGCTTGTTGATGAATCTGTCAAATCTCTTTCGTTCACTGCGGCGTTCGAGATCCGTAAATCCTTGATGAGCTACGTACTGCGCAAACCATTGCTCTGGATCACTCCTCGAAGCGACGGCATCAGCGGGGTAGTCGATGATGCGTGCAAGCAACTGTCGGCCCGAGCCAAAGAACTCGACGTAGACCATCATCGATCCGCCTTCTATCTTCAAATCAACTGTGCCGACGACTCGGTCGAGCGGCATGTTGCTAATTCGTTTGGGATCTGCATCGAATAGCAGTAGGTCGTGGCTGCTTGCCTGAAAGCGGCGATCTCGGGTAACCGGATGGCCGTTCGGGATTCGAACAAAATAGCGAGTCGGGCTTTCCATGTTTTTGGGGATCGTGCAACGCTCTGGACCAAAATGACTGTTGCATTTTGCGGGCACGTCTGAGAGCGGGGAATTTGATACGGGCAGTGTGCCAGCAATCGGCGGCAAGAGCGGATCGCCGTCACCATCAAATAAGAACGCGGCATTTACTTGCTCGTGCTGCGCAACCTTTTCGAGGAAGGCACGACTGGGCTTTCGCTTGCCATTGGCGACCCGGTTCACTACCGACTGGCTGAGACCAAGTTCGCGGGCCGCATGCAATTGATTACCTGCGCTGAGCAACAGCAGGACCTCGCGACATCGATCGTCAATCGTCGTTTTGCCTCTTGGGAGCTTGTGAACCATTTTTTCCTTTCACCTACGAGGGCGGGGTTGACTGGCAATAAGTTTATGCGAAAATATGCAACAGTCAAGGGAAGTGCCAAGAAGTTTGCTGCATGCGGGCACGGTGTGAAATCTCATAAGCGACGAGATCAAATTAGGATTGGCTCTGGTGTACACTTCAGACCTGGCGCTTATGAGTGCCAATGCCAGCTTCCCGATAGCCGGAATTAATGAGGATCCAATGGGAGTGCGGCATGAATGAGATCAAGCAGGAGTACTTTAGCCCACGCGAAATCGCAGAATACTTGCACGTGGCTGAACGGACTTTGTTCGGTTGGCGAAAGAAAGGGCTGCCCTATTACCGTCAGGGCCGCCTGGTGAGATTCAAGCGGGATGAAATAGACGCATGGATGCGGATTCATCGGATTGAAGAAACACGGGAATCCAACGCATCGTCATAAGGAGAGGTGCCTCATGGGGTCAATGGAATGGAAAACGGGACGTTATAGGTATTCCAGCCAACAGGATATGCAAACTCGCAAGTCAATCCGGTTTGGCAAGCAGATCAAGCGGCGACTGAAGACGACCAGGAATTAGATGGACGACGTCGTCTCTGCAAGCAAGCAGGGCCTGCGACTGGAAGCGAGCACCATTGAGTGGCTCGCCCGACTGGGCACACTCGGAGAGTACCTCGGACTGGACATCACAACACGGAAGACCCCCAAACGGAAAGGGAAGTGACCCATGGCGAGTATCAGTAACCGCCCGAACGGCCAGCGACGGTTGTTATTCGTGGACCCAGCCGGCAAGCGAAAGACGATCTACCTTGGCAAGATGCCAAAGAGGCACGCCGACGCAATCAAAATCAAAGTCGAGCAACTGGTTGCAGCCGTGGTATCCGGTTGCCCCTGGGACAACGACACTTCGCGGTGGGTTGCTGAACTGCCCGACACCCTGGCCAGCAAGCTTGCAAACGTTGGACTCATTGGCCAACGAGAAAACGCATTGGCCCTGACACTCGGAGAACACTTACATAACTACATGGCCAAACGAACCGATGTGAAGGCAGCCACTGCCGTCAACTGGGGTCACACCCAACGCAACCTGTTGAAGTTCTTTGGTCCAGACCGCAGGCTTTCCAGCGTAACCGCAGGGGATGCACGCGACTTTGAGCGGTGGCTGAGAACAATCGCGGCCCGTGAAAACCGTTATGCCAACACGGACGCAGACCAAGGCCTTTCGGCAAACACCGCCCGCAAACGCATTTCCAATGCCAAGCAGTGCTTTGAGGATGCTGTTCAAAGAGAGTTTTTAAGACGCAACCCATTTGCTGGCCTGAAAGGATCAGTCGGCAGCAACCGTGAACGGGATCATTTCATTACCCGTGAAGATGCCCAGCGAATCCTCGATGCCTGCCCGAATGCACAATGGCGTCTCATATTTGCCCTGTGTCGGTTTGGCGGGTTACGGTGCCCCACTGAGGTACTGGCCCTCCGTTGGAACGATGTTGACCGGAGTCGTGGGCGGATCTGCGTCACAAGCACTAAAACCGAAGGGCACGAAGGCAAAGGCATCCGGGAAATCCCGCTCTTCCCTGAGCTATCACAGGTTCTTGATGAGGCATGGGACCAAGCGGAGTGCCACGAAGAGTATGTCATCACACTGTACCGTGCCCCAAACACCAACCTGCGGACACAATTCACACGAATCCTGAAACGTGCCGGACTCACACCCTGGCCCAAGCTCTTTCAGAACCTGAGGGCCAGCCGGGCAACTGAATTGGCCAGCGAGCACCCCGGTTATGTTGCGGCTGCCTTCCTTGGCCACTCCACTGCGGTGGCGAACAAGCATTACTGGCAGGTGACCGACGAGGATTTTGAGCGGGCCATTCAAGGCTCGTCAAAAGCAACGCAGAATGCAACGCAGCACCTGCACGTTTCGGCTCGCACTGACTCGCAAGGCACTTCCACCGCGGATGAGAAAACACTCGTTTTGCCGGTCCATGCACCCCAGTGCACGAACGTGCTAACCGGCGTAGTGGGCGATACAGGACTCGAACCTGTGACATCCACGGTGTAAACGTGGCGCTCTAGCCAACTGAGCTAATCGCCCCCAAAACAACCCCCAAGTATAGGCCAGATGATCAAACTGGACGATGCTGTTTCGCGCCATCCGCTCCAAGCCTTTTGCCCATCTGGCCTCGCACCGATCTGAGTTTTGTCCCACAATCGTAGCACCAGCTTCCGAATCCACGCTCCGCCCAGTAGGCAAGGCTCTCGCCATGGTCGTCATCACACCACTTATTCGCTCCTTGCACCTGCTGACCGCCAGCTTCGCTTCGCTCGCACCCCTGGTTGCCGCCTGGATGCACTGCCGGGCCGCCAGCGGTAAAGAGGGTGCGCGAGGCGTGGGACTCAAGCTCGCCTCCTGGAGTTTGATCTCGCTGGGCCTGGCCCTCGTGACTGGTGTTCTATTGGGTCTGATCGGTTTTTCCAGCGACGACAATTATGGAGACATCATCAAGGCACTCCGCCGCAAGATGGAGTGGGGATTGGCCGAACTGGCCTTCTCAGCCGCTTTGCTCTACGCCTTTATTCGCTGGTGGAAGAACTCGGCCGAAACAACGGTCGGCAAAAGCCGCATCCGCTGCGCTCTGGCAATCCTCGCCGGCACCAACCTGGCCTATCACATGCCGCTGCTGTTCGCCGTCATGGACCACCTGCGGACGGACCCCGACCTTTATGCCACAGCGATCACGGCAGCCGACTTCCGTGGCTTGATGATGGAACCGGTCGTCTACACCAAAGCACTGCATGTCATCCTGGCTGGCTTAACGCTGGGCCTGGCCGGCGTGATGTTGGCCGAACCGCAGGAACTGAAGGCTGTAAATTCGAAGCCAGCCGCTCGCTTGATGATGCCGGTCCTGGGAATCCAGTTCCTGTTGGGCCTCGCCATGATCATTGTCATGCCTGGCGAGCAGCGCAAGGCACTGATGGGTATGGGAACGCCAGCACCCTGGATGTTAACGCTGGCTGTTGTCCTCTTCATCTTCATTAACATGACAGTCATGTCTGCAGCAGCACCCGAAGGTGACGGGAGTCGCCGCAAACGACTGGCCTGGCTGCTGGTTTCAATGTTCGTGATCATGTCGATCATCTCCAGCAGTAGCTAGGCATTGCCGGGAATAGAACCCTCGGATGGAAACGCCATGTCGATCATCACGCTCAACGATGCCAGCGGCCGGTCGACGGCGCAGATCCACGCGGCACGAGGCTTCAACTGTTTTCAGTTCGAAGTCAAGCATCAGCAGAACGTGATACCCCTGCTCTGGGCTGTTGATGATTTCGCCGAGGGGGGTGGCCGACCATCTGGCAGCGGCATTCCGCTGCTGTTCCCTTTCCCCGGACGATTGCCCGGTACCACCCTGCAGTGGGACGGACGGGAATATCCACTTCCTCAAGGTGATGGGATGGGCAACGCCATCCATGGCTTCGTGATAGACAGACCGTGGAGGATTCTTGACCAGCAGCCCGATACCGCGACAGGCGAATTCCAGGCCTCGGTTGATGCGCCAGAGTTGCTCGAGCAGTGGCCCGCCGACTTCCGTATCCAGGCCACGTACAGATTGTCGGCTGATGCACTGCAGGTGGATTTTCTCATGGAAAACCCGGGCTCAACCCCCCTGCCCTGTGGATTTGGCACGCATGCCTACTTTCGCCTGCCAATCGGTGGCGGCCAGGCGGAGGAATGCCAAGTCGCCTTTCCGGTCAGCGAGCGTTGGGAAATGGAGGACATGATCGCAACAGGCAGAAGAATCCCACTGGATGAATTCGAAGATTATTCGAGTGGTATGGCGTTCGGATCGCTGACGCTGGATGACGTCTTCACAGGCGTGTCGTTTGAGGATGGCGAAGCGGAAGCTTCCATCCTGGATCCGCTGAGTGGCCACCGGATCGTACTACGTTGGGATGACTCCTGCCCACACTGTGTGGTCTACACGCCGCCGCACCGTGAGGCCATCTGCATTGAGCCATACACGCTTGTCCCTGGCGGGCTCTCGTTTCAGCCGAACGGTGAGGAGACGGGGCTACGAGTCCTGGCAGCGGGTGAGAGCTGTCGCTCCAGCTGCCAGATTCAGCTTCAATAACGGCGGGCAACAAAAAACGCCCCGCAACCAGTTGGTCACGGGGCGTCTTGTTTAACATTTCAGCTCGTCAGGCGAGCCAGCTTACTCGGTGATCGTGCCGGGCAGCTTGCCGTCCTTGATAAAGGTCCCGTAGACGACTCCCTTGGGATTCTTCATCGCCCAGACCTTCTTGAAGGCGGCGTCGAATTCAGCTTTGACCTTCTCGGGCTCGGCCTGGATTCGCGTCGACTTGTAATTGGCCTTCTTGAGCAGTGTGGCCAGGGCTTTGCCGAAGTCGTTCTTCATTTTCTTCGACTTGCCGAAGTGGCAGACATTACATTTGGCTTCCTTGGCGGCAGCCACGAGGCCCGCATTTTTGCTGACACTGGTGACACGCTGGTCAAATGCCTTCTTAAAGGCGGGGATAGCGATCGCGTGCTGAATGGCAAATGTCGACACGACAGCCGTAGCCAGCAAGAGCATGAACATCTTCTTCATCGGAATCTCCTAATCGTCAGATACTAGCGTTTGGATCCTGGATTTACTCGCCCAGCAGACTATCTATTATCGCGTCCTGGTGACGTGCACGCTGCCATTGCAGCGAGGCGGTATAATCCAGTATTTCAAGGTTGGGGGCAGGAAACGTGCTAATAAAGCTGCACATTTCGCTACTTCTATGCCCGGCCACTCGGTCTTTTCCGAGTTGGACAGTCAGCTGCCAATCAGCTGAGTCTTCGCCAGAGCCGGTAGGTTCTCTAGTATTGTTTCGTGGTCGAAACGTGTCAAGACGAAGCGTCGGTTTGGGCTTCATTGCCCTGGTAATACGTGTCGCCCCGGTAACGCCGCGCGTAAACAGCGAAGGCAATGGCGGCCACGAGCATGATCACGGTGAAGAACAGGTAATAATTGGAACCGTCCAGCGGCGTCCTTCCCTGCTCGTCCTTGAGTGATGCAAGTGTGAAGTTGACGCCAGCTGTAAAGAGGTTTCCGAGCGATACGCCCAACAAGTAGACCCCCATAATGAATGATTTCATGGCACGAGGAGCCTGGGTGTAGGCAAACTCAAGGCAGGTGATCGACACCATCACCTCTGCCGCGGTCAGCAGCAGGTAGGCTAGTAACTGCCAGCCAATGTTGGGCGTCGCGCCCTTTTCGATCCGACTTTCGATCCAGCAGGGAACGGAAAAGGCAATCACGGTAAGAAACAACCCGATGCCAATCTTCCTGAGCGGCGTGACTTTGAAATAACGGCCCAGCAAGGGGTACAGGACATAGGAAAAAAGTGGAATCAGGAGCAGGATCAGGATCGGGTTGGCAACCTGGATTTGCGATTTGTACCAGGTGATGCCAAGGAAGTTTCTGTCCAGGTGGTCCGCCTGGTTGACCCATGATGAGCCTGTCTGGTCGAACAGGGCCCAGAAGACCGGCACGAAGATCAGGAAGATGGGGGCCAGGTTCGACAGGGCTCGCCGCCCCTCCGGGTTGAATGTCTGCTGCACGAATCCCTTCCAGCCAGATGGTGGAATGTGCACAAATCTGTGTCTCCCCAGCCAGAAAACAAAAGTTGCCAGCGCCATCAGGACACCGGGCAGTCCAAATGCCAGCCAGGGCCCATAGTTTTTCAGCATCGGTTCGGCGAGCCACATGCTGGCCGCGGCACCGACGTTGATTGAGAAATAGAACCAGGCGAAGATCTTACTGAGCAAGTGTTGATTATTGGGCCCGAATTGATCACCGACATGCGCAGAGACGCAGGGCTTGATGCCACCTGAACCTATCGCGATAAACACCATGCCGATAAACAGCCAGTATCGGGGCGCCAGAAACTGAGTTGTGACTGCCAGATCGCCGAGCGAGATCAGCGCATGGCCCACGCAATAACCAAGCGAAAGTACCATGATGGTACGGTACTTTCCCCAAAAGGCATCGGCGACGATGGCCCCGAGGATGGGGAAGAAATAGGCAGCACTGGTGAAGAGGTGATAGACGCCCTGCGCCTGCTCATCACCCATCACGTCGGCCTGTCCAGCAGAATTCAGCATGTAAGTGGTCATGTAGACCGTCAGGATGCCCTTCATCCCGTAGAAGCTGAACCGCTCCGCCGCCTCATTCCCAATAATGAAGGGAATGCCGGAGGGAAGTGACTGCGATTCTCCAGCAGTGGTTCGAAAAGAGGTGCCCATGATTGGCAGCCATTATTGACAGGCTGCCGGCCAAGTACCAGTCCAGATCGCCCTCAGGGCGACTCGCTGGCATCCTCGCCAGGTTCTGCCAGGGCCGGCATGGAGGGCACGCTTGGCACCCGGGCAGGATGGAATCCGGGGATCACGTCGACCGAGTCCGACTGGTATTCCTCCAGCAGCAGGTCAAACGTGGTGACCTCATGCGGCAGCTCCAGGGTTGGCGGATCCTGCGACTGCCAATCGAGAGTCGAGCCGGGCCGGAAGTACAACTCGTTGTACCACTGCCGGATGTACTGCTCGGCACGGTGCTGGGTGAGGAAGTCGAAAGTGTAATTCTCGGGGTTGTCCGGCTCATCACGGTGCACGATCGCCAGCACGAGATCCGTATTCTGGTAATAGTTGAAGGCGCCGTGGATTTTTGGTGGCGGCGGAGGTTCGTCAAAGACGGAGACGCCCTGCAACAGGAAGAGTGGCCTGTCGGGTTCGGTCATCACGATACAGCTGTGCAGGCGGGCAGTCATCTCAACTGGGTGGGGAATACGTTCGTTGCCAATCAAGCGGCAGATCCCGCCAGCGGCCAGCGCGGTGACATGATCTAGCACCAATTCCACTCCACCATCTTTCCAGCGTGGCCGGGTTGTCGCCGCGCCCAACTCAAGTAATGCCCGCGACGACGCAAACCAGCCCTCGGTCCAGGTCAGCCGGTATGGCAGCCCCTCACTGCTGCGTGAAACGGACAATGGCCCGCGCACAATACAGCCCTCGAGGCTGACTGTGGCCAGGCTGCTTGTCCCATCCGGTTCGTTACCCGTGGTCGGCATCATGCCAGCTGGGTCAGGCAGGCTCCAGGCAAACAGGCTGACATCGTCGCTGACAGCGTCAGCCATCGATTCGGCTGGCGGAAGGACGGTTGCAGTCACGCCCCGCAGGGTGACACCCTGGACATCATCCAGCTGCATGACCGCCCAACTTTGTCGATGAAAATCGGGCAACCGCAACAGCAGGTGAAGGTTCTGCAATAACAACTCACCACCATGAACCCCGATCATTGGGGGAGACTGGGAACTGGCGTCTTCAGCGGATGGTTGAAAGACCAGCCAGGGTGAATAGCCATTGCCTCCCCGAATCGTCAATTGAGGAACCGATCGATTTGCCAGTCGCAGGTCAAAGGGGCGAACCACCAGCGGGCCGTCCTGTCGAATCTCAATGGTAGAAATCGAAAGATCCTTATCCAACTCCATGATCGCTGCCGTCAGGTTGGCCACGGTGACGGTGTTTTCCGCGACTGGCCCAGTCACTGTACCGACGACGACCGTCCGCTCTGGCGCGACCGCAGTTGTGTCGTCTGGGATCTCGTCAGTCCCGGCTGGATCCATCGGCAAAGGATCTGGTGGATCGTTGTCCTCGGCAGATAGATTATTGCCGTCACTCGCCGTCTCGGGTGTGTCGTCGCCGACGGGGTCCACCGGTCCAGCCCTGTCAGTTGGGGCTCGTGGAGGGTCGACCGAATCGGTTTGGGCCAGCGGCGCCTTGGTGAAAGAAGGTTCAGGCAGCGGCAGGGCCGGCTGTGTTCGCGACCAGCGTTCCAGTGCCAGGGCACCGACCAGGAGAAGCGCTGCGGGAACAATCCAGGGAAGGTGAGCCATCAGGCCGGCCTGGCCCCGGCCAGGCGCCAGCCAGACGGTGCCACGGTTGGCGGTCGGCAATCCAAGTCGCTCAGCGGCTGCGATCAGGTCACCAATCAGTTCGGACGGAGCCTGGTATCGGTCCTCCGGTCGCTTGGCCAGCATCCGCTGCAGGATTTGGGCGATCGAGTCATCGAGGTCGGCTCGATAGAGTCGCGCGTCGGGCGGTGGCTCGCTGCTGTGACTTAATAACTTCTGCAGAACCGTGCCATCCGGGAAGGGTGGCGATCCGGTCAACATGAAATAGAGTGTGCAGCCCAACGAATAGAGGTCGCTGCGGACATCCGTGTTACGCGGGTCGCGTGCCTGTTCAGGCGAGATGTAATCAAATGTCCCCAGCGTAACGCCGCTGGCGGTGACATCCGCTGAATCCGAGTCAACCTGGTGGAGTCGCGCCAGGCCCATGTCGACCAGCTTGGCATGGCCCTCGGAGGTCACCAGGATGTTGGACGGTTTGATGTCACGGTGGACAACCTCACGCTCGTGGGCATGCTCCAAAGCGTCTGCTATCTGCAGGACATAAGAGAGTGCTTCATCCAGACCGAGTGCCCCTTTGTGGTGGACGAGATCTCGAATGTTCACTCCGTCAATGAACTCAAACACGATAAAATGCCAGCCGTCGTCCTCGCCCACGTAATAGACGCGAGCGATGTTCTCATGATCCAGTCGCGCGGCACTCTGCGCTTCATTCTTGAATCGCCAGAGCATTTCCTCGTCCGTCCGGCGCGAGAGGACCTTGACGGCGACGGTACGACCCAGCTGCTGGTCGGTGGCGCGAAAGACCGCCCCCATGCCACCGCCACCGATGAACTCCTCTAACTGAAAATGGTCGAGCCGACGTCCTGCCAGCTGGCGGCCGACTTCTCGCGTCCCGATGGACTCGCCAAGTGGAGGGGCGGCGAGCGGCGGTCGAGATGAAATGACCGTATTCTGCTGGTCGACTGGCGGCAATCCAGCCGCAGCGTTCTGCGCAGCGTCCTCGCCAGCGGGATTTTCACCGCTGTCATGGTCCTCAATCGAGGAGGGATCGTGAGGATGTTGGGAGTCGTCCATCAGACGGTTGTTGGTGCGTGGATCAGGGAAAAATGCAGTATGGCTGCAGCGGTAACCTGTCGCCTCCGCCCCCAGGCGCAACCTTGTCAGCTCGAATTGTCTGGCCAATAACTGGAGACGGGACGTATTCCACTCAAGAGAGGGCAATACGCTCATTATCGGCCACGATGGGAATTTACTTCGACCGTCGTAACCTATTCTATTTCTTGGGGTATTTTCGTCAAACGATTATTCCAGTAGCCGCCGACCGCACCCCACCACTGAGGGGTTGATTGACCTGTCCGGTGGGGAGCGCAATACTGGTGAGTTAGGCACATATACACGCTTCGATTACCGTTTTTGAGGACGCTTCTTATGAGCTCGCATTTGGTCAAACAAATGGCGTTTGCGTTGTCGATCTGCCTGGCTCTGCTGGCCACAACAGGCCTGCCAGCCGAGCGGCCTGCCAATATCCTCGTGATCCTCGTGGACGATCTGGGTGTCGGCGATCTAAGCAGCTACGGCGCGGAAGATCTTCAATCCCCGCAACTGGACAGGTTGGTTGCGGAAGGAATGAAGTTCACGAATTTCTATGCCAACTGCCCCGTCTGCTCACCCACTCGAGCCTCGCTGCTGACCGGACGATACCCCGAGCTGGTCGGTGTGCCCGGCGTTATTCGCACGCACGCCCATAACAACTGGGGCCGCCTGGCAGACGACGCCGTGCTCCTGCCGGAAGTGCTCGCCAGGGCGGGTTACGATACTGCCATGGTTGGCAAATGGCATCTCGGCCTGGAATCTCCGGATCGGCCGACGGACCGGGGCTTCCAGTACTTTCGTGGATACCTCGGCGACATGATGGATGACTATTACAAGCACCGTCGCCATGGCATCAACTACATGCGGAATGGTACCCAGGAGATTGATCCGCAGGGCCATGCCACCGACCTGTTCTCGGATTGGGCCTGTGACTACCTGCGAACGCGGCAGGCCGCCCGCAAGCCGTTCTTCCTGTACCTCGCCTACAACGCTCCTCACACTCCGATTCAGCCACCGCCAGAATGGGTCAAGAAAGTTACCCAGCGGCAGCCGGGGATTGATCCCAAGCGAGCCAGGCTGGTGGCCCTGATTGAACACATGGACGACGGAATTGGCAAAGTACTGGAGACACTCAGACAGACGGGACTGGATGAGGACACGCTGATCATCTTCGCGTCGGACAATGGCGGACAGCTCTCGGTGGGAGCAAACAATGGATCTTGGCGAGATGGCAAGCAGAGCATGTACGAAGGCGGACTTCGTGTCTGTGCGTCCGCCACCTGGCCGGGAAAGATCCAGCCCGCCAGCTCGACCGACCGGGTCGCCCTGACGATGGACATTTTCGCCACAATCACGGACCTTGCGAACGTCAAGCTCAAGCAGCCGGTGGAAGGCCGTAGCTTTTTACCGACGCTGCTGGGTAAACAGCAGGAGGCGGAGACGCGGGATCTGTTCTTTCATCGCCGTGAAGGTGGTGACCGCTATGGCGGGCTGACGACGAATGCCATTCGGCGTGGTGACTGGAAGCTGCTGCAGAATAGCCCGTTCACTCCGCTGGAACTTTATAACCTCAAGCAGGATCCAGCTGAGACTACCAACCTGGCAGGACGAGAGCGGCAGATTTACCGAGAAATGTCGACGGCCCTGCGACTGCAGCTGCAACGTGGGGGAGCTGTGCCCTGGCAGAGACCGGCCCGCCGTGATGCGACTGACAAGTAGCCGTCTCTTAGAGAAGTTGCTGTGACTTCGCGGTGGCGGGGCTATTCCGGTTCGCTCGCGATTATCTGGCAGTAACTTTCATAGCGTCGCACATCGAGGAAACCGTCGGCGACGCCGTCCTTGACAGCGCAATTCGCCTCGTGGGTGTGGGTGCAGTCGGGAAACTGGCAGTGATTAACCAGGGTCCTGACATCGCGAAAAAATCCCGCGACCTCTTCCGGAATCACGTCCCACAACTCAAATTGCCGGATGCCCGGCGTATCGACGACGAATCCGCCGCCATCAAGTGGCAGCAGGCGGGCAGCTGTGGTCGTGTGCTTGCCCTTTTGCGTACTTCGGCTGACCTCATTGACGGCCAGGTCCAGGTCGGGAGCCACGGTGTTCAGTAACGATGATTTACCCACGCCCGACTGACCGGCGATGACCGTCTCCTTGTTGGCCAGTAATTGTTCGAGATGCTGGCAACCGCGCCCGCTGCTTGCCGATGCCAGCAGGACTTGGTAACCAAGTTGAGCGTAGCTGCCAGCCAGCGGCTGGAGGTCGGCCGGATCGACGAGGTCGACTTTATTGATACAAATGATCGGCGTGATACGCGCTTTTTCCGCGCTGATGAGCATCCGGTCAATCAGGTTGGGTTTGAGTGTCGGTTCGGCGGCACTGCTCACGATCACAACCTGATCAACGTTCGAAACGATCACATGTTGACGCTTGCGGCTGGTGCGGCTGATCACGCCACGGCGTGGAAGTACCGAGACGATGGTACCCTCTTCAGCCGAAGAGGCCTGCAGCAGCACCCGGTCGCCGGCCACCACAACGTTCCGCTGGTCTGTTGAAATGTTTTTCAGCAGGCCCCGTACACCGCAGCTGTAGTTCGTGCCATCGTCGGCCTGGACGACACTGTTGCGACCATGAACAGCGAGCACGCGTCCTGCCAGGCAGGTCTCCGAGTCCACATCCAGTTGCACGGATATGCTATCGTCTTCGGACTCCACCTCGCGCCCGATAATGGTGCGATGGCGAGTCAATTGCCCCTTGCCACTCACCCGCTCCTGATATTGGGTGTCCTCATCGGCAAACTGGTGACCCTGGTAATCGCGAGTCATGTCACCGCTGCGGCGTCGTTTTTGATGCTTCTTGCGGAAGGCGGTGCGAACTTTTTCAGGCCGCTTGTTGGCTTTCTTGGCCATCAGTTAGCCACCCTTGTGGTCCTCGTCAAAATCGACAGGCGATCGACTCGGCTGCAATTCATCCACTTCAATCCCCGTATCAACACTCTCGGGTGCCGTGGTCGTGCTGGCAGCGGGTTGATCGTCGTCAGGATCGGCGTGGACCGATGGTCCAATCAGCGCGGCGATATCGGAATCATCCAGCTCTTCTTCCTTGAGCAGAGCTCGGGCAATCAGATCAAGTTCGGTTTTTTTCTCGCGCAGCAGGTTCAGAGCATCCTGTTCGGCGGCGCGGAGGATGGTCGTGATTTCTTCATCAATCAACTCCAGTGTGTGTTCACTGAAGCTGCGCTGCTGATGAATCTCACGACCGAGGAAGGGATCCTCGTCGGTCAATTTGAAACTGACCGGCCCCAGTCGTTCACTCATGCCCCAGCGAGTCACCATTCGGCGGGCCAACCCAGTGGCGCGTTCCAGGTCGTTCTCAGCGCCAACGGTTGTTTCATCGTAGATCAGTTTTTCAGCGGCACGGCCTCCCAGCAGTACCAGCAGGTGATCTCGCAACTGGTGTTCGCCGATGCTGAGCCGGTCTTCGGAGGGCAGCATCTGAGTCGAACCAAGTGAACGGCCACGCGGAATGATGGTGACCTTGTGGACGCGATCGGCGCCGGGCGAGAACCAGGATGCCAGCGTGTGGCCAGCCTCGTGATAGGCTGTCTTTTCCTTTTCCTCGTCATTGAGAACTTCTTCCCGCTTGGCCCCCATCAGGATTTTGTCGCGAGAGTAGTCAAAATCGTCCATCTCGACGCGATTTTTGTTATTGCGGGCCGCCCAGAGCGCCGCTTCATTGACCATGTTACGGATGTCCGCTCCAGTAAAACCGATCGTCCCGGCGGCCAGTCGACCAAGGTCGACGTCGTCACCAAGCGGAACTTTGCGAACGTGGACCTTGAAGATCGCTTTGCGGCCCGCTTGGGTGGGACGATCCACGGTCACGTGTCTGTCGAATCGGCCGGGACGAAGGAGTGCCGGGTCGAGCACGTCAGGTCGATTAGTGGCGGCTATCACGATCGTGAAATCGTTCTGTGAAAAACCGTCCATCTCGCTGAGAATCTGGTTCAGGGTCTGCTCGCGCTCATCATGGCCGCCACCCAGTCCCGCCCCTCGCTGTCGGCCCACCGCATCGATTTCATCGATGAAGATAATCGAGGGAGAATTCTCCTTGGCGGTGCGGAACAGGTCGCGGACGCGACTGGCACCAACTCCGACAAACATCTGAATGAACTCGGATCCGCTGACCGTGTAGAACGGCGAGTCGGCTTCACCAGCCACGGCTCTCGCCAACAGGGTCTTGCCCGTGCCGGGGGGGCCGTTGAGGAGTACGCCCTTGGGTACTCGTCCTCCCAGTTTCTGGAATTTCTCTGGGTGCTTGAGGAATTCGACGATCTCCTGCAGGTCCGCTTTGACCCCTTCCAGCCCGGCGACATCCTTGAAAGTGATCTGCTCGTCCTCGTCCTGATGACGGACCGCAGGGCTCTTGCTGAAGCCAGAGAGGAAGCCGCCGCCCATCATCTGTTCGCTGCGCCGGCGATACGACATCCAGAAGAAGAACAGAATGACCAGCGGCAGCAGAATGGCAATTGTTAGCATAAAGGACGAGCCATCGTCTGCTTCGTTGTACTCCGCCTTGACGTTGAATTCCTTCAGCTTGGCAACCAGTCTCGTGAAGGCCTCTTCCGAGGGGGGGAGCCCAACTCGGAATCGCGCCCCAAGTGTTTCGTCGCCAGCCGACAGGCCAGGTTTGGGATCCTCCGCGCGGAACCAGCCGATGACCTGTGTCGTTCCCCGTACGTCCACACGGGCGACCTCGCCCGCTTCAATCTTCTGGTTGAATTCGACGAATGTGAGCGTCTCGGCGGCATTGCGACTCATGTACCAGGTCACGGCCAGAATGATGCCGAGCACCACGAGGATCCACATCCGGCCACCCTCGCGTTGCGGTGGGTCGACCTCGGGACGGGAACGTGGGTTGTTTTGAGGAGCTGGTGTCATCGATTTGAGATCCGGCCAAGTGCTTGTGAACTGGACGTTTCATTTTATCTTGGCCGCCCCCTGAAAGAAAAGGCAGCCGCGGCAGATTAGCTGCCGTAGAGAATGGTCGGCAGGAGCAGCGGAAATACGAATCAGGATGATATTCAGCGCTGCGGTGGTGCAGATCGCGGCTCCGGACGAGTCCTCACTGGTTCTCAACTGACCTGCTATGACTGCTAACGACGTGCGGGTGGCGTTGGTGATGTGCCGTGGAAACGGCTGTTAAAAGGCGACGGATCGAAGGGGTCGGCAGAAATCAACGGTCGCCGAGCAGCTGGTAGATGCGGTGCGAAAGGAGCGGCGGCACCGGCCTCAATAGCCACGTGGGGAAATGGTTGGGGTGTTGGTTGAGCTAGCAGAGCGGGCACTTTGACATCATCTGGCGACTGCGGTTGTCCCGGCAACTGGATGGCACGCTCGCACCAGGCACGCAATTGCTGTAACTGGCGGTTGTCTCGTGACACCAGAACGCCAGCCGCGACCGGGCCATGTGGCGAATCGGGAGCCGTCAATAAATGGCTCGCATTCACGTCTTTGCTATTGAGCTGCTCCAGGACATTGAACAGGTTGCGCTGTGTAAGGCGTTGGGGAATCGGCCGTCGTGACGAAGTGCGGATGAGAGTAAAAGCTGAATTGGCCGCTGGACCGTGACAACCATTTGAACCGCAGCGGTTGAGCAGGATCGGTTGAATTGTGCTGCTGAATTGCTGAATCGTCTCGGCAGGTACGGTGGCGAGTCTCTGGCTCACCTGCTGGCTGGTGACAACCGCGACTGGCGGCGCGGCGGCCACGGCTACATGTGCCGTGCTGTTGGCGGTTGAACGCGTGGCAAGCCGGCGCTGAAGATTCGAGATGCGTCGGTCGGATGGCGAGAGCTTGATCGCCTGGTCAAGTTGCTGCTGCGCTCGCTCCAGTAGACCGCTGCGGATGCACCAATCGACAAGTTTCAGTGTGGATGAAATGTTGCCAGGCTCCACACCCGCTTGTCGATAAAAATAGAGCTGGTCGAGTGTCTCGCCGCGATAGGCGATCATCGTGCTGGGGATCCGCATCAACACTCCGCTCGATAGTTTCAACACGTGCTGGTCGCCCTCCTGCTGGCAGACAGCGTGCAGCGTCTGGCCATTCGCCAGAAGCACGTACTCCAGCCTCTCAGCTGGCGGTACAGCTACTAATCGGGATGCTAGCACCAGGGCCAGCACGACAGAGAATTGGAGGATGGAACGCTGCATGGCGGACGAACGATAGGAAAAACTGGCACAATCGTCAATGCGGATCTAGTAACTGCCAGCCAGCCCCGATCCGTCCCTGTTCAGGACTGCCGTGGCGGCCGATCATGATCCACAGAGAGGTGCCAGTTTGAGTTAACACGGCCAGATGCCGAATCGACCAGCAGTAGTAAAATAACTGGTTTATTGCGGCCAGGTGCCGGGCTATTGGTTTCCGTCTGACGGCCTTACGGATCATAAGGGGATGCGAACTCTCGCTTCACCTACCGCGTAGTGGCATTAACGGAATACCGGCGGAGAAAGATCAACAATGGAAAACGCTCTTCAACTCCTGGCCCTCGCTCCCCGCTGGAGCGCCTGGCTGACACCGATCTGGATCCTCGGCCTGGGAGCACTTACAGGTGCAGGATTGTTGTGCATCTTATGGGGAATGTTTCGTGTCTTATCGCGTGTCCCTCAACTGGGGTCGATTGCGGCTGATCCGAAACGAACAGTGCGGCTGACGACGATCATGGCTGGCGTCCTGTCGCTGCTTGTGATCCCCTTGTTGATTGTGCCCTCGGCGGCTGACCGGGGACTGTTTGAGACAATCCTGCTTTCAGGGGCAAGCATGCTGTTGAGCTGGTGCGCATGCTACGCCTTCCTGGTGCTCTGCTGGCGGCGAACGGTTGATGAGATCATCCCGGCCGTTCAGGAAGGAGCATTGTGGTACATGCTGATCCTGGTCGTGACCGCATTCGCCTGGTTTGGCGTGGTCGGCGCATTTCTTGTGGACAGGCCAGCGGATGTGATTTCCTCGATAGCCAGGATTCCGGCAACTGGGGAGACATCCCATACGGCCAGCGTGGCGGGCCCCACAACGGCGGATGAGGAGCCGATAAGCACAGTCGATGTAGAATTCCGCACGGATGAATTGCGAGCGATGTCGGTCTCCGCCACGGGACGACTTACTTTCTCATATCGGCCGTTTGAGGAATCGACAGAAGACCAGATGATTTTGGTGACAGCGGATGAGCCGTACCAGGAGCAGCGGCCTGACCTGTCACCTCCGGGCAATGTGCTGATCGAAACGGTCAGATTGATGCATGTCCGTAACGAGAGTGGCCAGGCTATCGAGATGTCAATCACCTACCGCACCGCGCCCGCTTACGCTCAGGTCCGAAGCATACCGATGGTCGCTCTGGTGATCGCCTTGATCACGATGATTTACCTGGTCCAGCGGGCAGCCATGCCAAGAATGTCTGCAATCGCTCTCGCGACTTTCAAGAGTGAAATAGCCCAGCCGCTGTTCTGGTTAGCTGTCGGCTTCGGTGCATTTGCGATCGTGGTGTTTGTCTATATCCCCTACAACACGTTTGGCGAAGATATCAAGATGCTCAAGGATACCGGTCTGACCATGATCATGGTGCTCGGAATCCTCGTCGCTCTGTGGTCTGCCAGTAATTCTGTTGCCGAGGAAATTGAAGGCCGGACAGCGCTCACGGTGCTCTCCAAGCCGCTCGGCCGCCGTTCGTTTGTACTGGGAAAATTCATCGGGATCAGCTGGACAACGTTGCTGTTGTTTGTCTTCCTCGGTGGCTGGTTCCTCGTTTGGGTGGCCCGAAAACCGATCTTCGATTCCCGCGAGTACGGCACTGGCCTGCCCCCCTGGGAACTCTGTTACGTGGAGATGATGAGTGTCCTGCCGGGCTTGCTGCTGGCTTACATGGAAACCCTGGTGCTGGCGGCACTCAGCGTGGCGATTTCCACGCGACTCAACCTGCTGGCTAACTTCACGATCTGCCTGACAATCTACCTGCTCGGCCACCTCACGCCGCTGGTTGTCCAGAGCAACGTGACCTCGTTCGAGATCGTCAGGTTCTTTGGCCAATTGATCGCTACGATCTTCCCCAACCTGGAGCACTTTAATGTGCAAGCGGCGGTGGCTGCAGGGGTTGATGTGCCGTACGAATACCTCGCCTGGGCATTCTGTTATTGCCTGGTCTACAGCGTGATCGCCATGCTATTGGCATTGATCATGTTTGAAGACCGCGACCTGGCCTAACTGCCAGGACGTGATCGCTACTAACCGGCTCGCCGCTGCTGGCTTGCAGACCGACTATCGAGCTGGCTGCTGGCGGCAAAGAAATGTGGACCCCGCAGGTCGTGGTGTGCGCCATTCCAGCGGTGTCCCGCGATCGAATCGACGATCTGCTGAGCGACGGTGAGTGCATTGAGGCCGTCGCTGCCAGGCACCTGGACCGGCTGGCCGGTACGAATTGCGGTCGCCAGGTCGTGATGTTCATCGGCCAGTGCGTTTGCCTCGGGGACTTCGATTTCCTGTCGTGGCAGGAGGTCTTCAAAGAACCGTTCTATCAACCGTTCTCGTTCCTCGCCAATCACCTGGGCAGGATCGATGCTCTGTTGTCTGACGGTGGATGAAAGCCCAATATGTTCGGCGGAGCCCTGGTCGAAGTCGATCGTGGTATGGCCAGTGGCGCTGTACAGCTGTAATTGTCGGCGCGTCTGAACGCTGACCCGGGAGGCCGACAGGTCTGCCACACAACCGTTGGCAAATTCCAGTCGCGCCCTGGCGAGATCCTCGTGGGGGCCAATCACCGTGGCACCCATCGCACTCACGCTGGTCACCGGACTGGCGACAGTTGAGAGCACCAAGTCCAGATCGTGGATCATCAGGTCAAGTACCACGCCGACGTCCACCGAACGAAATTTGTAAGGAGCCAGTCGTGTGGCCTCGATGTATCTGGGCTGCTCTATATAGGGCAGGGCTGCCCGAAAGGCCGGATTGAAGCGTTCCACATGTCCCACCTGCAGGACTCGCTGATGTTGCTCGGCAAGTTCTACCAGAGCGGTCGCCTGGGCCGTCGTCATCGTGATCGGTTTTTCAACCAGTAGATGAACGCCAGCAGCCAGCAGGAATGAAGCAACCTCGTGATGCAGAGCCGTCGGGGTGGCAACGACGGCCGCCTGGATTCGACCAGCCAGCTCACGGTAGTCACTCAGTACCGCCACGCCAAAATCCCTGGCAACTCCGGCGCGGGCTTCGGCTGACGGGTCAACCGCCGCAACAACTTCGAATGCCGGGTTCTCTAGCAGCAAGCGAGTGTGGATACGGCCAAGGTGGCCGGTGCCAATAATAGCGATAGGTAATGGCGTCATGCCGCCCTCCGAATGTCCCTGCTGCGACCATGACGACCATCCTGTTGGGTCTGCACGAAACGGAGCAGGTGATTGACGCTTGGTGTGATTTGATTATTGCCATGCAAGATATCGCGGGCATGTTCCAGGCCAACCTTGGCGCGATAAATCAGCCGATGAGCATCGGCCAGGGCGCTGATATCCTCAGCCGGAAAATCGTTGCGCTTGAGTGCCACGATATTGATACAGCGTGGACGGGCCGGATTGCCGTCGACCAGCATGAAGGGAGGTACGTCGTGGATTACGCGACTCAGTCCACCAATGAAGCTGAATTGGCCGACCGTGTTGAATTGATGGATTGCCACCGCTCCGGAAATCGTGGCGTGATCATGGACGTGGACGTGTCCACCCAGCAGGGTAGCATTGGCCATCACCACATGGTTCCCGATCTTGCAATCATGGGCGACATGGGCGCAGGCCATGATAAAACAGTTGCTTCCTATCGAGGTTATCCCGTCTTCCTTTTCGCTTGCTCGATTGACGGTGACACCCTCTCGAAAGACGTTGTTGTCGCCGATCATCGTCTGGGTATCGGTCCCCTTGTAACTGAGGTCCTGCGGTGCGCCGGCGATCACCACGCCCGGAAAGAAGTGGTTGTTAGCGCCAATCCGCGCATTGCGCTCAATCGTGACATTGTTCTCGAGTCGCGTACCCGGGCCGATTGTGACATCGGGTCCAATCACGCAGAAGGGGCCAACAATGACATCATCTGCCAGCTCGGCGGATGGATCGACTACGGCGAATTCAGCAACGTGGGCCATCAGGCGTCCTGGTCTATTGATCGTAAGGTGTTAAGCGACGCGTAGCAGCGGTCGCGATACTGTTGGTTGCTGATGTTGCAGGGCAGACACCAGCTCGGCATTCAGTCGATGGCCACTGCGAAAGGCGGATATCCTTCCACAAAGCTGCCGACCGGAGAGTGCCAGGTCGCCGACAAGATCAAGGGTCTTGTGCCGCACGCACTCATCCTCGAATCGCAAGGGGTTATCGACGGGGCCGGTTTCGTCAAAAACCAGCAAGTCGTGGCAGGTGACACGACTCCCCAGGCCCTGACTTTGCAGCCATTCGGCCTCGGCCTTGAGAATGAACGTCCTGGCCGCCGCAACTTCCTTAACAAAGGAAGCGGGTTCCAATGTCAATTCGAATGTTTGTCGTCCGATCGGACTGTCGCCGCCATAATCCAGCACGTAGGTGAGAATAAGGCTACCGGCGGGATCGTTGGGCAGCAGCGGTTCGGCCGTCACCCAGCTCTCGGTGTCGCCGACTCGAGTCGAAGAGTCGATCACGAGTGGCTCGCAATAGCCGTCCTGCTGAACAATCCCGGCATCGAGGATCGCGGTCACGAAAGGCTGGCTCGATCCGTCGCAACCCGGCAACTCGCTGGATGTCGTCCAGACTTCGCAATTGTCGACCTGCAGTCCCGCCAGAGCGGCGACCACGTGTTCGACCATTTCGACCGAGTAGCCGTAGTAGGTGAGGTTTGTTCGCCGTGGCACATTGACACGGTTGCCGACGTCGACCTGGATGCGGTGATAGTTCTTTAGATCCTCGCGGACAAAAACGATCCCGCTATCGATCGGTCCCGGCCGAAAGTCGATTGTCACATCGCTGCCGGACCAGTAGCCAAAACCGCTCACGTGACTCGGCCGTATAATCGTCTGTTGGCGACGTGCCAAGGGTTTAGCGTGATCCACCGTAAGGCTCTGTCAAAGTGAGTGGAGGTCGAAACAGGGAGGGGCGAGCAGGAGTGCTCGGTTAACGTGTGCCGCCAGGACGTGGCGGTACTGTCGGCCGAGTGCCCACGCCTGGAGCCGGCGCACCGGAATTCAATTGATCCACAATGTACTGGGTGATGTTCAGGCTGCGTTGGTAGACGACGCGACGGTTGATTTCCGTCAGCACCTGGTTGGGATTGGCCGAATCGACCTCGCGATTGTCGAAGGCCAGTACCAGGTTGATGCCATTCGCCTCAGAAAAACGGGATACTGCGCTGGTAATATCCTGGTAAGCCGCATGCGACGCCTGAGCGCGACGAATGATAAAGGCCTTACGGCCAATGTCGGCCTGGACCGTCCCGTCTGCTTTCAGCTTGGCAATCCGTGTCTCGAGTTGAGTGTAGGCTGCCGTGCCGGGTCGGTAGTCCTTGAGTTCGGTCAGCATAGTCTGGATAGCCTTGGCCTTGCCACGCATCTCGGCTGCCAGGACTTCCTCGTCCTTGCGGACATCTCCGAGCATCGCTTTGTAGCGACGGTAATTCTCAAAGACCTCTTCAATGTCGAGTAAGGCGACTCTTGTGCCCTGGGGGGCCTGCGCCTTGAGTGTGGTAACGGGGACCGCGAAGACGGTCATGAGAACGGAAAGTAGGAGAATACGGGTTCGCACAGTCAGCACTCCTTGCTGCGAAAATGGAAAGCGGCCCGATCCATGGGCCACCCTGGTGTGGTCTGTCGTCGAGTGCCAGCAGAGGCTGGTGCTCGAAAGCGGGGGTATTCTGCAGAAAAACCCCTGGTAGCTCAAGACCAGTTTGTCGCCGCTGCGGCGGCCAGCAGTTGCTCTGTTACGAAACCGGCAAACTAGCGGGGTTCGCCGAGCGTGACTGTCAGGACCTTCTTCTCTTTGCCACGCATGACAGTCACCTTGACTTTGTCGCCTGCTTTGAACTTGCGCAGTGCGCTGTCGAAATCTTCGATTCCACCGATCTTGAAATCACCCAACTGGATGACCACGTCACCCGCCTTGATCCCCGCCTTTTCCGCTGGCCCGCCACCACTGACTCCCGTCAGCGGTAGTCCATCCACGGTATCGGCGAAATCGGGGATACTGCCAAAGTAGGGGCGGTCGCCGCCACTACCAGCCACGTTTCGCTGCTTGTCAGCTTTGGTGAACTCAGGACGTGCGTCCAGGCTGTCCAGGTCTGCGACAATTTCGGCCGTCATTTGAGTTATACGGGCCATGTCTTTCATGTTCAGCAAATTGACATCGTCGCTGGGACGGTGATAGTTGTTGTGCAGGCCGGTGAAGACGTGCAGTACCGGTATGTCCTTCAGGTAAAACGACTGGTGATCGCTGGGCCCAGTTCCCTCCGCCTGGCGCGATATGGCGAAGTCGTATTCGGCGTTCAGTCGGTCCAGCAGTGGGTCCCAGTGAGGCGAGGTGCCGGTACCGGTAATGATCAATTTGTTGTCATTCATCCGTCCCACCATGTCGAGGTTGACCATCGCCACCGTTTCATCCAGTGGAAAACGTGGCTCACGGATGTAATGGGCGCTGCCCAAGAGGCCACGTTCCTCGGCTGAGAAAGCAATAAAGACGATCCGCCGTCGCGACTTGGCCTTGCGGTGTTTAAGCAGGTAGGCAATTTCAAGCAGCGCGGACGTCCCACTGGCGTTGTCGTCAGCGCCGTTGTGAATATCGTTTGTCCAGGGTGCCAGGGAACCCTGGCCGCCGCGACCGAGGTGGTCGTAATGGGCGCCCACGACGATCGTTTCATCGGCCAATGAGCCCTTGCCCGGCAAGACGCCGAAGACGTTCTTGACCTCGGTGCTACGCTGGATCACTACCGCTTCACAGTCCGCCGTCCATCCCTCCAGGACGGCGCTGCGGGGGACGAGGTCTTCGTCGATCGCGGCTTCCAGTTCATCCAGGCTAAGTCCCAGGCTGGCCTTGATGATCGGATCAATTGTCTTGCGCTGACAGAAAAATACAGGCATCTGACGGTCGCCGCTGCCCTGGCCAGCGCCGTTAAAGGCAAGCACTGTGTCGCCGTCACCCTCGGCCTGTTCGTGCAGATCTGAAATCTGCTTGGCCAGCACACTGACCTGCTGGCGGTAGTCACGCTGCTGGTCCTCGGTCGGTTCCTCGAGTTCGTTGAACGTCTTATGAGCGGCGGCCAGTCGGTCCACCGACTGCTGCCAACGGCCCCGGCTGCTCTTCAAATGGCGAGCAAGTTCCGGACCGTCATTTACGATCAGGACAGCAGCGGCGCCGTGCTGGTAAGCGTTGGATACCTTGGTTGTGAAGAAAGCGTGGCGACTCGATCGCTTGCCATCAAATGCACTGTGTGGGTTCTCCTGCTGAGGTTCCTTGCGAATAATCACGACGACCTTGCCCTTGACGTCGATCTCGGCGTAGTCGTCATACTTCAGCTTGGGCGCTGAAATGCCGTAAGCGACGAACACGATCGGGGCATCGGCCTTGCCCGTGCCGCCCAGCGAGAGAGGGTTGAATTGGCGGCCAAGTTCGAGTTTTACGACAACCGGCTCCTTGTCATCGCTGGCTGGCCCCTTAAGGGTGACCCGGTTCTGCTCGCTGGGTCCCATCTCCGCGGACATTACCACCGTGAATTTCTGAAATGGCGTGCCGCCAAAGATATCTGTTTCGAGACCAAGGTCTGCGAAATATCCAGCGATATAGTCCGCTGCCTTATTGAGACCGTCTGTGCCAACACCGCGGCCCTCGAGGTCGTCCGATGCAAGGTACTCGACCGATGACGTGATCCGCTCCAGCGTTGTGGTGGCACGCTCCAGGCGGTCCTTCTTGGCAGAGTGGGCCGGCAGTGCGATCACCAGGGCCAGCGAAAGGATCGTCAGCAGCATGGGAAAATGAAAACGGCGAGAATTGGTCCGTGCCATGGTGAGGGGCCCTTAAAGGACGTGCGTTGTTCACGGCCGAACAGCTGTTCGGCGTTGGACCTGCATTGTCAAGCGACCACTGCAACCCGTCAAGTCGCCGGCGTATTGCGCCTCACCGGCGCCTCTTTCGGACTGAATCAGGTTAACCCTGTTCAGCTCCAAAAGAGCTATCTAGAATCGATCGTATGACGGTCGGGCCAGAGCCGACCGCTGAGTTCATTCATCCGACGAGCGGAGAACAGGGATATGGCGTCGCTTTACGTCGTTTCCGGTCCCGATAAGGGCCGCCGTTTTGAGTTGCAGGCGGACATCGCCAGGCTTGGGCGTGACCGCGCAAATGCCATCCAGTTGATGGATACGGAAGTCTCTCGTTGTCACGCGGAGATTCAATGGGACGAGGGCATCTACCAGTTGGCGGACCTGGAAAGTTCCAATGGGACGTACGTCAACGGCAAACTGACAAGTCGCAAACGACTCGTGAATGGCGACAGTATCGAGATTGGCCAGACACGCCTGGTTTTCCTTGAGCAGACCGCGGACCAAACAGCTTTGCCTGAAGAAAGCGTAGCTATCGTCGCCGGAGGCGAGGTTGATCAATCACAGATTCTGCATACCGCAACATCGCCTAGTATGCTCGATACCGAGTTTTCGCGACCGATAGCCAGCGACAGTTCAGTCAGCCAGAGGGCGACCAGCCTGGATGTGATGTATCGCACAGCATTGGCAGTCAGCCGGACTCTTGATATTGACGTGTTGCTGGCTCGAATCCTGGAATTGATCTTTGAGTGGGTCGATGCGGACCGTGGCTGCGTGATGTTACAGGATCCCGACTCTGGACGGCTTGTGCCGCGGGCCCGCCACGACCGTGACGAAAGCACTGACAAGCCAATCACGCTCAGTCGCACCATCCTCCACTATGTGATGGATCGCAAGGAGGGCCTGCTGACTTCAAACGCCAGCGATGATGACCGCTGGGACGCTGCTGCAAGTATCCTCGATGCGGGCGTGCAAGAAGCGATTTGCGCACCGATGCAGGGTCGCTATGGAATCGTTGGCGTGATCTACGTCGATACCGTGCCGGAGCAAGGAGTACCGCCCGAGCTGCGCAGCAGTCGGTTCGATGAAGAGCACCTCAAGTTGCTGGTGGCGATTGCACACCAGGCAGCACTGGCTGTCGAGGATACGACATTCTATGGCGCGATGGTGCAATCTGAGCGACTGGCTGCGATGGGCCAGACGATCGCCACGCTATCGCATCACATCAAGAATATTCTCCAGGGAGTGCGCGGTGGAAGTTACCTGGTGACGCAGGGCTTGGAGGATGACAACAGGGAGGCGATTGCAAACGGCTGGGCGATCGTGGAGAAAAACCAGCAGAAGATATCTCATCTGGTGCAGGATATGCTGTCGGTGAGTAAACCGCGGCAGCCGACCCTGGAGTTGGCCGACGTGCTGCAACTGGTTGAGGAGGCGATCGACGTCATGCGGGCCAGAGCTGACGAGGCAGGGGTCGCCCTCTCGCTCGACCGTCCCGATCAGCCGCTCTCCTGCCAGCTCGATGTGCAGGCAATGCAACATGCCCTCTTGAATGTGCTGGCAAACGGGATTGACGCAACTGAGGGCGTGGAGGGTGGTAGTGTATCGCTGGCCGTCGTGATGGACCTCGACGAGGGCCATGTCGGTGTGGAAGTGCGGGACAATGGTCCCGGTCTATCCGCAGCAGACCTGCAGGAGGTCTTTTCGTTGTTCTATTCCAGCAAGGGCCAACGAGGGACCGGTCTGGGATTGGCCGTCAGCGACAAGATTCTGCGAGAGCATGGTGGGCGGATCGAAGTCGAAAGTCGGCCCGGCGAGGGCGCCCTGTTTCGATTGCATTGGCCGAGTGATCTCACGCCAGACGATTTTGGCCAACAAAAGGATTGAACTGACGCTCCTGGCCAACCGTGGTAGCGGGACCATGGCCCGGCAAGACCACGGTCTCATCAGGAAGTGTGAATAGCTGGTTTGTGATGGACAATTCCAGCTGCTCGAAATTGCCATCGGGAAAATCGACTCGTCCCACACTGCCCTGGAAGAGCACGTCGCCGCCGAAAACCGTGATTGGGTCGGTCTGTCGGCCGACAAAAACCACGTGGCCGGCGCTGTGGCCCGGCGTTTCCCTGACCTCAAACTCCAAACCGGCTGCTTCCACAATGTCCCCCTGGGCAACAAGTCGGTCAGCTGGGGCACAGATCAGCGGCATGCCATAGTTGGCGGAGAGATTGGCCACCGCATCGGTCAGCTTGCCGGCGTCCCCCTCACCAATCACCACCGGACAATCGGGCCAGAGTTGCTTTAGAGCCGGGAGCCCGCCGATGTGGTCGGCATGGCCGTGCGTCACCAGGATCATGGCAGGATTGAGCTTATGTTCCGCCATCGCTGCCACGATATCGTCAGGCTGCAGACCCGGATCGACGACGATACAGTCGTCGCGGCCAGGCAATGACGCGATGAAAGTGTTCTGCCCGAACATCTCCGAGATAACAACCAACAACTCCATTGAATTCACGATCTGCCTTCCTGATGCCGGAACAAGTTAAGTTGCGTTATCTGGGTCGCCTTTAGGGAAGTAAGGCCGGCTGTTGACGCGTACTGTTGGTCCGGTTGGATAAACGGGGAGGGTGCCTCCCTTAATTGTAATTCGCCGATTCCCGCCTTGGCGATACCAGCTACATGGCACGAATGAGAATGGGATTCTCGTTTCAAGCGGTTGTGCGCCATATCGCCCCTTTCATCGATGGTAACAGTATCCGCCCCTCACGGCTTTCTGAAAAGTCGACTGATGCTGCGACCAGGAGATTCTTTGACATGAACAGCATTCCCCGCATTATCCTGGCCCTGGTTGGCATGACCACTGGACTGATTGTCAGCCAACTTTCACTCGCTAATGCACAGCAAGACGCTGCTGAAAAGCCGGTCAAAGTTGCTGAGGCAAAAATTGGTGAAACCAGCGAAAAGGCAACTCACCCGCTTGATCCCGCCATCAAACTGGCTCAACAGGGGCAGATACGGTGTAACAACGAAATCAAGGGCTACAGTGCAACCCTTGTACGGCGTGAACGCGTCGATGGCAAATTGACACCGCACGAATACATCTTCACCAAGGTGACAAATCGTCAGTCGAAAGACGGCAAGGTGGTCACCCCCTTCCGCTGTTACCTGTACTTCCTCAAGCCCACGGCAGTCAAGGGTCGCGAGATTGTCTACATCGAAGGCCAGAACAACGGCAAATTCTGCGTGCATGAAGGCAGCGGAGCCAAATCCTCCCTGCCCGACCTCTGGTTGGATCCATTCGGCCCCCTCGCAATGCAGGGACAACGGTACCCGATCACTTTCTTCGGAATCCAGAACCTGATCGACCAGATGATCGAACGTGCCGTCGAGGATAAAAAGCACGGCGAGTGCACGGTCCAGTTCCGTAAAGGAGCCACGATCAATGGCCGCAAGTGCACGCTGATTCAGGTCATCCACCCCAAGCGACGATCGCATTTCGATTTCCACGTCGCCCAGATCTTCATGGACGACGAATACAAGTTGCCGATCCGTTACGCCGCCTACGACTGGCCAGCTGCTGAAGGTCAACGGCCAGCACTGCTTGAGGAATACACGTACCTCAACGTGGAGCTGAATCCCGGACACACGGACAGCGATTTCCTGCCAAGCAACGAGACTTACAATTTCAAGTCCAAGTAGAACTCCCTGGCCCACTCCCCTTTGAGGGGTCGCAGCCAAAACCAAGACGCAAAGGGGAAACGATGAGATACCTGATAACGATGGTGCTGTTCGTCGTGAGCCTCTCGGTCGGCTGCGGTCGTGATGACACACCGCCACCAGAGGTCAACCTGGAAACCCAGGAGATCGAGATTGATATGGGCGAGCTCGTATTGACCGGCGATGATGGCGATCTGTTGGAGTTGTCGATCGACTAACCCCGACCCAGACGATGCGAAATATGGGGCCACCGGTTGATGCCGGGCGGCCCCTTTTTCGTGGACTAGTCGAGCAGTTGGCGAAAGAGTGCCATCAGGAAGCAGCAGGCACGAACGTAGCTGCCCGGTCTGCCCGACTCGCGTGGGCCTGCGACGTTGACCACTTCAGGATGGTTACTGAGCAGCCACTCGCCGATCGTCACATGCGCCTGCGGGTCGTCGCCCGCCGACAGGTCAGCCAAGAGGAACTCACGACCGTGCTGTTCCGCCAGGTTGGCTGTTAATTTGGTACCGCCATGAAGGGGACCGTCACTAAGAACAAGCGTGAGGTCGGCCGCCAATACGTTGGCAAGCGTGCGCTCGGAATACGCAGCCGATTCGGTCTCCTGAAGCTGGTAGCGGTCCGGAATGACTCCATCTTCAGCGCGTCGGCCGAGTGGACACCAGCCGCCGTGTGGAATGTCCAGATACATGGCCGCGTCGAGTGCTGCTCGATCCACGCCGGTCTGCCCGCCGGAGACGATCGTGGGCGTGTATCGCAGGAGTTGGTTCATTCGTCCCCGTCACCCTTGCGAATGCCCCACCGGAGCCGAGCGCTCCTGGAACGTGGATTGCGAACAATCTCCTCTTCGCTGGCCATAATGGCCTTACCAGAATGCGGTGTCAGCCGCTCATCACCCCGGATCGTATGTTTCACCATCCGGTCTTCGAGGGAATGGAAGCTGATGACTGCCAGGATGCCACCCACAGCCAACCGATCAGGTATCCGCGAGAGGGCCAGCTTCAACGATTTCAACTCATCATTAACGGCGATTCGAAGTGCCTGGAAACTTCGAGTGGCAGGATGGATCCTCTGTTTGGGGAATCGTGGATAGACCTGTTCGATAATCCCGGCAATCTCGGCCGCCTCCTGTAACGGACCTACTTGAAGACGCGCCAGAATGGCGGTTGCAATCCTGCGGCTCAGTCGCTCCTCACCAAATTCGTATAACAGGTCCGCCAGGTGCCGTTGACTCAGTCGTTCCATCAGCCGCCAGGCCGGTTCGCCTTCACTGGTGTCAAAACGCAGGTCAAGCGGGCCCTTGGAATGGAAGCTGAAACCGCGGCTGTGGTCGGCCAGCTGATCGCTGGAAAGACCCAGATCGAGCAAGACGCCGTCAACCTCCTGGACCTGCAGGACATCAAGCACTTCAGGGATGTTGGAGAAATTGGCCTGGGCGAGTTGAATCGAACGTTCTCCGCGCAAGGGCTCAAAACGATCAAGTGCCGTGGCGTCCCGATCAATTGAGATCAAGCGGCCAGAGTTGCCCAGCACTTCGGAAATGGCGAGTGTATGACCGCCCCCTCCCAGTGTGCCGTCCACGATTGTCTGGCCCGCCTTGACGCCCAGGCAGGTGATCACCTCGTCCTTCAGAACAGGAAGATGACAGGTGGGATCCATCGTTGTGGCCGGATCAAAGAGATACTCGTTGCGTTGTGATGATGTGATTGTCAACAACCAACCGGCCTAGGACAACGGGAGATAACGTCAGTCAGACGCCATCAGCTGAGCAACTGCTGATACACAGCCTCGTAGGAATCAACCATGCTGTCGATCGAGTAACGAGCGCTGCCAGATCGATTGGCTGCTCCCAGACGCAGGGCGAGATCCGGCGTTGTGACGATATCTGTCAGCTTGTTGCAGAACGTCTTGAAATCACCAATTTCGGAGACCTGCTCGGCAGAAGCGGTATCGAGCAGCTGGATTACTCCATGGGCCGAAAAACAACTTGCCGGCATTCCCATTGCCATGGCCTCAAGCAGGACGTTAGGCATCCCCTCCCAGTAGGACGGCAGTAGCAGGCATTCTGAAGCGGCCATTAAATTGGGCAGATCCTCGCGGTGGCCTAGAAAATGAATGCGTGTTGTCAGATCGTGTTTTGCGGATAGCTTCTCAAGCTGTGAACGCTGCGGCCCATCGCCGACGATCAATAACTGGTGTTCGGGTAAACGTGTGAAGAGCTGGGGAAGATGTGGCAGGAGCCTGTCGAGGCCCTTTTGCGGGTGGAGCCGACCGGCAAACAATAATAGTCGCCGGTCCGTCGAGATGCCGAGTTGCTCGCGGGGCGTGGCTACGACATCGGCGAATTGTCCCAGGTCAACGCCGTTGGGGATCACTGATATCCTGCTCTTGTCAATCTCGATTCGCCGCTGCAGGTCGATCGACACGTCTTCGCTGACAGGCACGATGTGGTCCCAGCGAGACAGATGCCTGCGTTCTAGCCAGTTCCGCCAGGGGCTCGGATCAGAAACCCTGTAGCCAGCCACTCGCTGGGGTACTGACGCTAACGTGGCAGACCGTGCGGAGAGTATGTTGGCGTGGTGGAGGAAGGACTGCACGATCTCAGTCCCCTCGGATTGCAGCAGGCGGCGCAGTTTACGAGAAGCAGTCAGGAAACCGAGCGGATTGCGGATGTTGAGACTCTGGACAGGGATCTCATGCTCTGTCAAACGGTCGACCAGAGTGCGATTGGATTGCTGCGGAAGGGGCTTGAGTGATACAGCCAGGCAATCGTGGCCTCGCTGTTTGAGACCGCAGGCCAGGTTTGTGAGCGCACGTTCCGCTCCACCTGGATCCAATTCAGTGATCAGAAAAGCAATACGCACGGTTGTCGAACTTTCGCAATGCCAGACAATTATCCCTGGAGGACTCGGCCGATTCGTCCCCCAGTAATTATCGACGGTACCATCAGGGCGACGTGAGTCCTACAGAGCATTACGAACGCGGAAGCACGTTTGTGCAATTATGACGACACTGTCGGAATATGATTATGAGTTGCCCTCCGGCCTGGTGGCCCAGCACCCGCTGGCGGTTCGCAGCGACGCGCGGATGATGGTGGTACGGAGAAAGGCGGGTGTGCTTGAACACCTCCATATTCGTGATCTTCCAGGCCTGCTGGAAGCCAATGACACAGTTGTGATTAACAACACCCGTGTGCTGCCGGCACGCCTGGTGGGATTTCGCACTAAGACCGGTGGTCGTTGGCAAGGACTGTATCTTCGACACGACAGCGAGGGACGCTGGCAGGTCCTCTCTCGCACCCGTGGTCGGCTGAAACCTGGCGAGACAGTCACGCTGGAAGACCATGCGACTCACGCCGCCGTGAGGCTGACCATGTTGACGCCACTGCCGGACGGCAGCTGGCTGGCCAGCCCACAGGAGGAGGCATCAGTGGATGAGATCTTGCAGAGGGTGGGCCGCGTACCGTTGCCGCCATACATCCGCAGTGGCCAGATGGAACCGGCAGATACGGCTCATTACCAGACGGTCTTCGCCCGCGTTGAGGGGTCTGTGGCGGCGCCAACGGCCGGCCTGCATTTCACCTCCGCTGTAATCGATCAGATCAAGGCCAGACAGGCCGCCGTCTGTGAATTGACGCTGCACGTTGGATTGGGGACATTTCGTCCGATTGCCTGCGAGAAGATTTCTGATCACCAGATGCATGCCGAATGGGGAGAGCTGACGGCGGAGGTCGCTGATGAGATTGCAGAGCGACGGGGCCACGGGGGCCGAGTGATCGCCGTGGGGACGACGTCCGCACGAATTCTCGAAACCGCCGGCGGCGACGGCGAACTAAAGGCCTGGTGCGGTGAGACCAGTATCTTTATCCGTCCGCCATACGAATTCAGGGCCATCGACGGCCTGCTGACAAACTTCCACCTGCCCCGTACCACACTGCTGGTGATGATTCGTACGTTCGGCGGCGATGAATTGATCAGGCAGGCGTACCAGGAGGCTATAGCTCTGCAATACCGGTTCTACAGTTATGGCGATGCGATGCTGATTATGGACTGAACTGACCAGCACGCTGTCCGCGAGGTGCTGCCGTTCCACCTCGCGAACAGCGGCGGGGACACAGGCTGCTGGCGAAAGAGTGCCCAATTCGTATACTTGGGCTGCGAGCCATCTCTGGGGGCGAGCAGACGGTTCCAACCGCGAAAGGAAGTCGCAATGTCTACAGTCAGCACCGAACATGTCTTGGTGGTGCCAACCACGTTGTTTCATGAACTTGGTTACGTGCAGGGATTCAGCAAGGACGTTGATCGATACCGTGGGGTCCTGCTGGACCCTGCCAACATCTCGTATCGGCCGCGCAGCGAGATGGAAGAGGACCCTTCCTTTAAACAGCTGATTCCGTACGTCATTTTCCGCCACCAGGATGACCAGGGCGGGATACACCTGTTCCAGTACACACGTGGCAAGGGCCAGGGTGAAAGCCGTCTGCATAGCAAAAAGAGTATCGGCATTGGCGGCCACATATCATCGGTCGACGCTACACAGGTCGATGCAGATCCATACAGCCAGGGCATGCAGCGGGAGTTGGATGAAGAAGTCCAGATCGATACAGCGTTTGATATGCAATGCGTGGGCATGATCAATGATGACGAGACAGAAGTGGGACGAGTTCATCTCGGCATCGTGCACATCTGCGATGTGGCTGAACCGCGAGTGGCGCCGCGGGAGAAGGAAATCGCCGAGGCCGGTTTCAGAACTCTTGCAGAGCTGTTTCAGGAACTGGATCGGTTTGAGAGCTGGTCGTCGATTTGCCTGCAAGCCCTCTTTTCGCCCTCGTCAATCGACGACGCGTAGGGCATAACAGAGGTTGGCCAGCGGGCGGAAATGATCGTCACCGCGAGCAGGTGGAGATCCTGGCCCGCGACTAGACGGGTCGCCTCCCCGCTTTAGTCACTTGTGATGTTGCCGGACCCATAGCAACTCGAATCTCGGTTTCGATTGAAGGTTCTCCGATGGTGAGCACGCCTGTTTACATGGACAACCACGCGACCACGCGTGTCGATCCAGCGGTAGTCGACGCGATGCTCCCGTACCTGTCGGAACAATATGGCAATGCGGCCAGTACCAGCCACGTCTTCGGCTGGGATGCCCGCGATGTCGTCGAACAGTCGCGCGTAAACATGGCCGCTGCATTGGGGGTCACACAGCGAGAACTGGTCTTTACGAGTGGCGCTACAGAATCAAACAACCTGGCCCTGCGAGGTGCCTGCCGCCGACTGGCGAGAAAAGGGAAACACCTCGTGACCGTGGTTACGGAGCACCGGGCTGTCCTCGATCCACTGGCCCGCCTGGCTCGCGAGGGTTTTGAAGTTACCAGGCTGGCTGTCCGTCAACATCCAGATGGAAACGCAGGAGTAATTGACCTTGACCAGCTGACCGATGTCCTGCGTGAGGACACCGTAATGGTATCGGTGATGATGGCCAACAATGAGATTGGCGTACTTCAGCCGATTGCGGACGTCGGCGCAATCTGCAAACAGCGAGAAATTCTCCTGCACACCGATGCCACCCAGGCGGTGGGTCGTGTGCCAGTTGACTTTGATGGCATGGGAATTGACCTGGCCAGCTTTTCGGCCCACAAGTTCTACGGCCCCAAGGGTGTTGGGTGCTTGTATGTGCGAAGGCGGAACCCGCAGGTCCGGCTGGAAGCGATTCTGGATGGGGGCGGCCACGAACAGGGGAGGCGGAGCGGCACATTGAATGTCCCGGGGATCATTGGTATGGCCCGGGCGCTAGAATTAAGTGTCCAGGCGATCGACGACGAAACGCTGCGGCTGACCGGTTTAAGGAAAGAACTGTACGACCAGCTGGTCACAGGTTTGGATCGCGTGACATTGAATGGGCCAGAACTGGATGGTGAGCGACTGGCGGGGAACCTCAACCTGAGCTTTTCCGATGTCGATGGCGAAGCGTTGATGATGAGCATGCGGGAACTGGCAGTCTCTAGCGGAAGTGCCTGCACATCGGCAGAACCGGAACCAAGTCATGTGTTGCGGGCCATTGGCAGATCCGATGACGAAACAAGAGCCAGCCTAAGATTCGGGCTGGGGCGATTTAACACGTCCGAGGAAGTTGGTTTTGCAGCGAATTGCGTAATCGACGCAGTCAATCGCCTGCGCCACATGCGGGCGTGATGAATGCTATCTTGGTTTGCACTGTTCGATCGGGGATCTGTCATGTATCCTTGTGGCACTGAACAAGCCGGACTCCATGCAGATATGTGAGCCGGCAAAACACTGGCTGGAAGGTTTTGGAGCACAAACGATATGGCGATCACACTCACAGAACGAGCAGCTGAAGAAGTACGTCGGACACAAACAGACCAGGCCCCGGGCACAGAGACGTTCCTGCGGATCGGCGTGGCCGCCGGTGGCTGCAGTGGTTTCAGCTATGATCTGTTCTTCGACGAGAAGTTCAATGAAGAAGTGGATACCAAATCGGAACAGCACGGTATCACGGTTGTCGTTGACAGCAAGAGCGCTCTTTATCTGGACGGCACCACGCTGGATTACCTGGAAGATCTTAATCGACGAGGATTCTTCTTCGATAACCCGAATGCACAGAAGTCGTGTGGTTGCGGCAGCTCATTTCAGGTCTGACGACCGCTGAGCGTTACAAAATTAAGCCCGTCCATTTGGACGGGCTTTTTTGTGCCCCCATGGCCCGTTCCCCGAGCGACTGTTGTGGGTGCTCCGGATGGCATAAAATAGCCACTTCCATTTCCAACGCGGCGGGCAACAGTTCTGGCTGGTGCTGATGTGCAGTGACTACGAAATCCGAAAAAATACCGATCATCGGAATTGGCGATGATGGCTCCAGCGGCCTTTCCGAGTCGTCGCGAAAGCTGCTGGCCACTGCGGATATCCTCGTGGGGCCGGAAAGCCTGCTGTCCGCCGTGGAATCGGACGCCCAGGAGCGTTGGGATCCGGGCGGCGACTTTGCTGCGGTGGTGCGGCGACTGGAGGAGGACTCGAGTGCCAGCATTGTCATTCTCGCTCCCGGCGACCCACTTTTTTATGGCATTGCGAGATACCTCTGCGATCACCTCGGTAAGGATCGATTCGAAGTTGTTCCACATGTCAGTAGCATGCAACTTGCTTTTGCCCGGGTGAAGGAGAGCTGGGATGACGCTTACCTCTGCAATCTTGATAGCCAGGATATCCAGCGGGTGATCACCCGTATTCGGACGGCCGAGAAAGTCGGTCTGTTTACGACCGAAAATGATACGCCGGCCGCTGTTGCGCAGGCCTGCCTGGACCGCAAGATTGACTACTTCATCGCCTACGTCTGTGAGAACCTGGGGTCACCGGACGAACGTGTCACGCGTGCGGAATTGGTCGACGTCGCTGCTCAGACGTTTTCGCCACTGAATGTCATGGTCCTGGTACGCAAGACAGGTGCACCAGATCGGCCGGCTGGCAGGGAGGGGAGGCGACTGTTTGGCAATCCTGACGAAATGTTCCTGCAGAGCAAGCCCAAGCGTGGGCTGTTGACGCCTGCTGAGGTACGCTCGATTGCCCTCGCGGAACTGGACCTGGGGCCGACCAGCATTGTCTGGGATGTGGGGGCCGGCAGCGGCAGCGTGGCCATTGAGGCAGCCCAGATATCATCGGCGGGCCAGATCTTCGCGATCGAAATGGACCCGGATGATCACAAGCTCATCAGTGATAACTCGGACAGCTTTCAAACGGATAATGTCAGAGCCGTGCTGGGGAAGGCTCCCGAAGCATGGCAGGACCTGCCGCAGCCAGATGCAATTTTTATCGGCGGCACAGGCAGGGAAATCCGCCAGATCCTTGATGCGGCCTGCGATAGCCTGAAGGTCGGAGGCCGACTGGTCGTCAGCCTGGCAAGTCCAGAAAATCTGGCCGGCGTGCTCGAGTTGCTGCGGTCACGCGGTATCGATGCGAATTGCTGGATGGTGCAGATCTCCCGCGGGAACCCCCAACTGGGACAAGTCCGATTTGAAACGATGAATCCAAGCTATCTTGTGAGCCTTGTTAAACAGGCCTGACCAGGCCAACCAAAGGAACGCCTTCGAAGAGAGGATGAGACGATATGCGATACCGTTACCTGGGAAATACCGGCATCCAGGTCTCCGAGATCTGCCTCGGGACCATGATGTTTGGCGGGCAGACGAGCGAGGCCGATTCGGTCTCGATTATCGATCGGGCCATCGACGCCGGCATCAACTTTATTGACTGCGCGGACATGTACAACGCCGGCGAATCCGAAGCGATCGTGGGAAGAGCTCTCAAAGGGCGGCGGCGAAACCTGGTCGTGGCTACCAAGGGCCGCCAGAAGATGGGCGATACTCCCAATGAACAGGGATCCAGCCGACTGCACTTGATGCAGGCTCTGGACGATAGCCTGAAACGACTCGATGTCGATCACATCGACATTTACTACAACCACGCCCCCGACTTCACCTTGCCGATCGGCGAGACCCTGCGAGCGATGGACGATATGGTCCGCAGCGGCAAGGTCCGTTATGTGGCCGGATCGAACTATAGATCGTGGCGGCTCTGCGAGGCCTTGTGGCAGTCCGACAAGCTCGGGCTGGAACGCTTCGCCTGTGTGCAGCCACTCTATAACATCGTGAATCGTGACATCGAGGTTGAGTTACTGCCGCTCTGCCAGGAGCATTCGATTGGCGTCGTCAGTTACAGTCCGCTGGCACGTGGCGTCCTGACAGGCAAGTACAAGCCGGGCGAGGAATTCCCAGAGGGCAGTCGGGCGGCCCGTGGCGATCGTCGTATGCAGCAGGCCGAATTGCGCGAAGCCAGTTTCGTCGCGGCACAACAATTGGCCGAACACGCTCTCGGCAGGGGCGCCGCTCCCAGCCAATTTGCGCTGGCCTGGTGCCTGGCTAATCCGATCCTGACATCCTTGATCGTTGGCCCGCGGACGATGGAACACCTGGAGGACAATCTCGGTTGTCTGGACGTTGAAATCACAGCTGAGGACGAAGCCTTCGTGGACTCGGTCGTGCCGCCCGGTGAACATACCGGCAGTGGCTTCCAGGATGAACTCTATCCGGTCGCAGGCCGGGGTTGATGACCACCCTGCCCTCAGCCGACAGTCGCTAGCGTGCTGACAATTGAAGCGTTTCCTGCTGCACTGTCGCTGCAGTCAGACGCTCCGCTCGGGGTGCTGGCAGCGTAAGTGGCGCTGCCACCGAAGGTACTCCGTCGACGCTTGTGGTAAGTTCCAGCGGCGGGTCCGCGAGATCCTCAGCGTAAAAACGGCTGCTGGGGAAAATGTCGGCCGGGTAGCTGAAATTTTCAAGCATCGCGAGTGCTGCACAATGCGCCGAACCGACGGCACTCTCCAACATTCCTCCCACCCAGCAGGGAATCTCCGCCTTTTGAGCGAGATTGTGGATCGCCAGGGCCGGCGTCAAACCACCAACTCTGCCAGGCTTGATATTGATGTACTGGCAACTGCCGAGCGAAATGGCTTGCTCAGCGAGATGAACTGAACGAATGCTCTCGTCCAGACAGACCGGCGTGGCGATCTCTTTCTGCAGGCTGGCATGATCCAGCAGGTCATCATGTTGCAGCGGCTGTTCAATCATCGCCAATTCCAACTCATCAAGGTCACGGAACTGGTCCACATCGCTCAGGGTGTAACCGCTGTTACAGTCGATATGCATCGTCAGGTCTGGAAACTCTGCACGCACGCGACGTACCATCTCGCCGTCCCAACCCGGACGGAATTTTAGTTTGAGCCGGGGAAATCCCTGCTCCACGGCGCCGGCAATGCGGACAAGCAGCTCGTCGACGGAGTCCATCACACCAAAATCGGCTCCGACTGGCACCGCGCTGCGCGAGGCGCCCAGCAATTCAGCCAGACTGGTGCCGCTGGCTTTGGATTGCAGGGACCACCAGGCTGTATCGAGAGTGGCCCGGGCGAAAGGATTGCCCTTGTAGATGGCCATCAGCCGCTGGATATCGTCGCCACTCTTGACATCCTGACCCAGTACGGCGGGCGCCAACCAGTCACGGGCCACCACGAAAGCAGCGGCTGCGCATTCGGCACTGTAACAGGGAGCGGCGAAGGGAGCAGCTTCACCCCAGGCATCCAGTGAACCTGAGCAGATGCGGCAGAGGATCGCGTGGATGTCGGCATCTTCGCCGTAAGCGGTGCGCCACGGCTCCAGCAACGGCATGGCGACGTGATACAACTCGATGCGGTCAATGATCATAGGAAGAAGAGCCCGATAGGACGATCAGGTTCAGTCATGCTCGGCGACGGGATGGTTGCCGGCATCACGTTTCATAAACGATGACCACCATCACGTCGGAACTGGAGAAGCTGTTACTGCCGAGATTCGCGGCCGAGGTGCTTTGAGGTGCGATGTTGGCCGACATTTGAATCACCTTGGCGCCATTTTCGCTCAGCCATTCATTCATCTCGGCTTCCATCGTAGGAAGCTCGCTCTCGATGTTCTTGAAAATCTTGATCTGCTGCATGATTCAGCTCCGTAACGGTCCCAGGGGTAACCAATGGTTATACGTTAGTCTGGCTTCGTACCGATCGGTGGGGAATTGTTTTTTGGCTGAGCCGGTGCAAATGCCATCGATGTTTGAATCGCCAGATCGCAGGTGCAGCCGGAACTGGCCTCCGGAATCAACAGCATCCCGTTGGCTGGGATCATGTTGATCCAGCAGCCGGGCCGACTGACGGAGGTCACCTTGCCCATCGTACCCGTTTCCAGGTCACACATGCTGGCCGATCCCGCTCGGAAGAAAACGGTGTGGGCTGAAGCCGAAATGGACCCGCAACCATGGCCGCCCCGCTGCAGAGACCAGCCCGGTCGGGCTTTCCCAGTTCGGATCGAATAAGCCATCGGCTCAACGTAAATTGTGTCGCCCACGATGGCAGGATGGTGGTCCTGTTCGCCATGGCTTCCTCCTGTCTGCTGGCGTTGATTTTGCGTTGCGGACCAGCGGTGATCCCCGCTGTTGGCGTCAAAGGCATGCAGATCGTACCAGACGTTGGGTTTTTCAGTGTCCTTGCCATTGCGACTACCGACCGCCAGCAGGATGCCCTTGGCGTACGAGAGGTAAAGGTGATGCTCAATGGCCGACACCTCAATCTTCTTTCGCCATCGTACGGACCCGGTTTCCAGGTCCAGCGCCACTAGACTGGCGCCGCCAGAAAGCAGGTCGGCAGGTGTGCTTCGACCGCTGGGTTCCGACAGAGTCGCCTGCTTGTTGCTTTCCACAAAATACAGGTGCCTGTCTCCAATCGTCAGAGTTGGATTAAGGATCGCTCCGCCGGTCGGCAGGTACTGCCAGCGTGATTGGCCCGTGTCGCGATCGAGTGAGAACAGCGAATCGCTGGTGACCAGCGGCACGTGGTCATAATAGGTCTCCGCTATTTGATCCTTGGAAAGGCCAGAGCGGGAGGCGTTCAGCTGAGTCGTGCTGCCCAGCAGCAGGTTGCCGTGATGTGCCAGATAACCCCAGTGTCGTGGCTGGTCGCCAGGTAGCAGCGCCTTGGTTCGCTGAACGATCTCGCCGCTTGCCGTGGAGATGGCGATGCAGCTGTCGGCGCTAACAATGTAGAGAAACTCCGCGGTCGCCGTCATATTGCCCGCATCGCGCAGCGCTCCAACCCGGCGGGTCGCCGGTACCGGCGTGTTCCAGTGGACCGCTCCGTTGTAGCTGTCGACGCAGATCACCCGGTCGTCGGCGGGGATGAACATCCAGGAGCCTGCCACCAGCGGTGGGACCGTGCGGTGATGTCGGTCGACCATCTGCCGCGGTCCTGGACCGCCGAACCACTGGAGAGCGAGCGGACCCTTGACCAACTGGTCGTCGCTGCTGGATGTATTGGCGGCCGATCCGTACATGTGAGTCCACTGGCCAACGCCGCTGGCAGCGGACTTGGTGATCACCAGCCAGCGGGCTTGCGAATCGGATCCCTCGGCAGTGAAAGAGAGCTGTTCGTCCTGGCTGCGCCAGTGGGACAAGTCCAACGCGCCCTGCTTGGGTGGCGAGAGGATTGCAATACCACCCGCTGGCCTGAGTACACGAGTGACTTCCGCAGGCGCTACAGTCGCCTGACCGCCGCCGACCACAACCACATTGAAGAGATTGCTGGCATAACTGAAACCCTCGTCCGCTGGTTCGTGGACAGTGACCCGGTCACTGATGCCAGCCAAACGGACCTGGTTCCGCAGTTCCTGCAGATCGTCAGTCTGGTCGGCAACCACGATGACTCGCATCGGCAGGTGTTTATGTAATGCGCCGGCGTGTGCCAGGGCCGAATCTCCCACGACCAGCGCATAGCCAGCGTGCGGCACAAACCCCTGGCTGCGAACGAGATGCCGCCGCAACCTGGTTGCAAAATCCTGTTCCTGCGCGGTGGTAAGGGATTCCCAATCGGGTGGAGTGGCAAGTTCTTCTGCGGTCTGCCGCGGCTCCTCACTCGAATCGGCAGAGAAACAGTAGACCAGTCCATTGTCGGTGCTGGCTAACAGGCAACCTGCCGCCACGGCCAGGCTGTAGCAGCGACCCTCGAGCGTGGCCTGCCAGAGTTGTTTTCCGGTGCGATCAACAGCAATCAGTCCCTTCTCAGTGGCAAGAAAGTGAGTGCTGCCTGCGGTAACGCCGGCAAAAACGACTGAATCGTTCGGTGTTGGCCGACCGGATGGTTCCGGTTTACGCATCCGCGCGAGTGCACCGCTGGCCCCCGCCGGTGCCCTGCCCTGGGCAACCATCAGCTGAGTTCCGCGACGCTGCATATACCCCTGCGGCGAGAAGTTGATCGATCCAGTTGCCAGGGACTTGCCGGTGTTGGCGTTGAGAGAGTGTTGATAGGCACCCTGGGTGGGAAACAGTCCGGCAGCAACTCGCAGACGGCCCTGATCGAAGAGCACGCCGGTGCGAACAGGCCAGCTCGATATGATGCGGTTATTACCCGGGATCTGGCGAGCTTTGGGTGCCGCGCGAAATCGCCATTGCTGAACGCCGCTATCGCTGTCGAGGCAATACACATAACCGTCATCGCTGCCAAAATAGACCTTACCCTGGCGCAGGGTGGGAGCCAGTCGAACTGGTCCGCCGGCAATAAAACGCCATTGCGGGTCGCCGCTGGCAAGTGAGAGGCTGACCACCTGGTCATCAGCCGAGCTGCCGAAAAAGACCGAATCGCCGTCCGAGACGAGATGAAAAGCACGGTCAAATATGACTCGCGCCTGCAAGTTGAATTCCTGACTCCAGAAGTTCTGCTTGGCTGGCGCGGGCCAGGCAGGCTGCGGAGGCAAAGCAGACCGGTAAACCCAGCGGCGTTGCAGTGGAAGCGCGAGCGACTCCGGAGTCACGCCACTGCGGCGGTTGTCTCGCATATAGGTCGGCCAGGCTGTGATGGCCGGGGCGCTTGGATTCTCTTTTTCAAAGAACGGACGGCGCGCACGGTAAAGTTGCTGCCAATCGCTGGCCTTTGTCGGAGTGTCGTAGATGCTAAGCGACGCCAGGGCGCCTTTGAATGGATGTAATTCGTTGTCATCGTGGAATGCCCCGACGGTGAAGTGAGTCTGGGGAGGATAGAGAATAGGACCACTCTGTGCGTCCGATCTGGCCAGTAAACGTCCGTCCACGAAAAGCTGCATAAGCGTGCCGTCGTAGCTGGCGGCGACGTGGTACCAGTTGCCAGGCTCGAGAACTTCGGAGGAATCCAGGTAGGTCAGGCGCTTGGTCTTCTCGCTGACCAGGCCGAAACAGAAAGTTTGGTTGTGGATGCCCAGCATCCAGCCCCGTTCAAAATCGCCGTTGTCCTGAATGGCACTTGCGATCGAGTCCCAGTCCGACAGGCGATCGACATAAACCCAGGCGGAAATGGCAAACCGGGATGAAGGTAAATCACCTGGCCGGACGACACTGGTGGCAGTTTCGCCAACCACACACCATTGGGCCTTGCCGTCTAACTGCAGGGCGCCTGTAGCTGGACGAAACTGGCTGGCTACGCTGGTGTGAGCCGGCAGGTCACCGACAGTTGGCGTGAACAGACCCGCCTGGCTATGCGCGGCATCGAACGACCAGTGGTAAAGCGGTTCAGCTGCGAACGTCGATTGCGCCATGGCTGCCAGCAGCACAAGGCAGGCCGTCTGCCGCAGCATTCGGTTTGCCACCGCTTGGACAGTTGTCACGCCAGCACCTCGTCGATCACTTCCCCATGGACATCCGTTAGACGCATGTCGCGGCCGCTGAATCGGAAAGTCAGGCGTGTATGGTCCATGCCGAGTAGATGCAGCATGGTCGCGTGCAGGTCGTGAATTTCACGGCGGTTTTCCACGGCCTTGTAGCCATATTCATCCGTGGCACCGAAAACTGTCCCGCCTTTAATGCCGCCGCCTGCCATCCAGATGGAAAAGCCGAAGGGGTTATGGTCGCGCCCATTGTTGCCCTGCGCGAAGGGTGTGCGTCCGAATTCGCCCGACCAGATGATCAGCGTGTCATCCAGCAGCCCCGTCCGTTTCAAGTCGGTCAAGAGGCCACCGATGGGCTGGTCCACGGCGACTGCATTTTCAGCGTGGCCCTTGCTGAGGTTGACGTGTTGGTCCCAGCGATCATGTCCAACGGAGGGGCATGTCAGTTCGATGAAACGCACGCCGCGCTCGATCAGGCGGCGGGCCAGCAGGCACTGTCGCCCAAAAGTGGAGGTACCCTTGGTCTTGGCGTTGAGACCGTAGAGTGCGCGTGTTTCTTCCGTTTCCGAGGAAAGGTCCGTCAGCTCCGGTATCACAGACTGCATTCGATATGCCAGCTCATAGTTTGCGATGGCAGCTTCCAGTTGACCGTCTGGGTGCCGCGCCAGCGTGCCACCATCAAGTGTGGCCAGTAATGCCAGCTTGTTGCGCTGCAGTTCGTCGGTCGCCTCGCGACGTTTGATATTCGAGACGATCTCGCCCTGGCCCTGGAGTACCGATGCCTGGTAAGCGGCAGGCAGGAAACCACTGTTAAAGTTGTCGAGGCCGCCGGGTGGCGTCAGGCCACCATTGAGGACCAGGTAAGCGGGCAGATCCTGGCATTCAGAGCCGAGTCCATAGCCGACCCAGGCACCCATGCTGGGGCGACCCTGAATTCCAATGCCGGTATGCAGGAAATAATTTCCATTGGTGTGCTCGGAGAACTTGGATGTCATCGAGCGAATCACGGCCATCTCGTCGACATGCTGGGCAACGTGGGGAAACAGATCGCTAACCGGTGTACCTGATTCGCCGTATTGTTTGAACTTCCAGGGACTCGCCAGGGTCGTGCCAATGTTGTTGAACTGTGTTGGCTGGATCGTCATTCCGAACGGTTTGCCATTTTCCGCGTCGAGTCGTGGCTTGGGATCAAAAGTGTCGACCTGGGACGGGCCGCCGTCCATGTACAGGTAAATCACGTACTTGGCGCGTGGGGCAAAGTGAGTCGGTGTGGGAGCGAACGGGCCCGGCTTGGCGACTTCCGCAGAACGTCCATCCTTCATCAGCAGCGAGGCCAGAGCCAGGCCGCCCAGGCCGCTACCGCTGCGCGCAAGCATCTGGCGGCGAGTGATCGGTAGCGATGCGTAACGGCCGCAATGGTGCATGGTGACGGCTTTCTAGTAGAGATAGGTGAAAGGTTTCATGTTGAAGAGTACATGGCCCAGGTCGCTCCAGGGCCGAACGTCCGTGCTGGCCTGTTGTTCGTCCAGTCCGTATTCCCGAGCCTGGCTGGTAAGGAACGCCAGGGCGGCTTCTATTTCCTCTTCATTCGCCGTCCGGGAAAAGGCCTCCCAGAACATCATCTCGATACGTTGTCGCGAATCCAGTTCCTGCTGGGCGACAACCCTCTCACCCCAGACTCGGGCCTGGTCCAGAACAAACGGATCGTTCATCAGGATCAAGGCCTGCGAAGGCACGTTGGAGACATTGCGACGACCCATCGAGTTGAACGGGATCGGCATATCAAATGCCAGCATCAGCGGCGACAGAAAGTTTCGTTTGATGGAAATGTAGACGCTGCGCCGACCGTTACCGTCCAGTGGACCGCTTTGACGCGGCCGACCTCGTCCCGTCATGAAGGGTGTGAGATGTACAGGAATGCTCGGCCCATAACGAGCATTGGTATCGAGCCGACCGGAAACCGCCAAAATCGCATCCCGAATCGCCTCGCCTTCCAGGCGACGGATGTTCGCTCGGTGCAAAAGCCTGTTGGTTGGGTCAAGTTCGTCTCCCTTGCCGCTCGAGCTGGACGACATCTGGTAAGTACTGCTGAGCATGATCTGCCGCAACAATCGCTTGATCGACCAGTCCCCAGCGACAAAATCGAACGCCAGTTGGTCGAGCAATTCCGGATGGGACGGTCGTTGACCCAGCACGCCGAAATTATCGACAGATGCCACCAGGCCCCGACCGAAGAGGTGGTGCCAGATGCGATTGACCATCACGCGGGACGTGAGGGGGTTGTTGGGTGAGGCGATTTGGCGGGCCAATTCGAGTCGGCCACTGGAATTCTCCGGTGCGTGCGGGACGTTGGTACCACCGAGGGCCTCCAGGAAACGCCGCGGAGCCGGTTCTCCTGGTGTGCGATGATTGCCGCGGACGTAGACGTGATGATCCTGGCCATCCCCGTCGGCAACCGCCAGGGCATGGACTGGTGCCGGCATCCCCTTGGCAGCTTCACGATACTGCTCGGCCAAATTATTGAGCGAAATCTCCGCTGCCGGATCGCTGGCCAACAACCGGGCAGCCAGCAGGCTATTGACGAATTGGACGTCGGCAGTCGAGCGTGACTCGGACCAGCGTGAGTGAATCCATTCCCACCAAGCGGCGTAACGCGAGACCAACTCGCTGCGGCTGGTTGGTGGCTGGTCACCAAGCAACACCGTAAGGACGTCATTGGCCGGAACAGGCGGCACGCCGGCAGCGGACTGTCGCACCTCGTCGATCGCCACATAACCACCACCATGGTCAATGACTTCAATGTAGCCGCGATGCCCTACGTAACGGGAGACATCAGCGGATTGGTGGACCCAGCCGGCCTCCTTGCGATCCTTCACATCGAAGCCGAAGCCACGAAACAGCAGCGCATTGAATTCGTCCATGTAGTAGCCGGCCAGAATCAGGCGGACGCGGACGCCATCTCCCTTGACGCGATAATACAGGTTCGGTTCCGTCAGTGTGAATGTCGGTGAACGAAGAACACCCTGCAATGATCGACTGAGTGTTCCACTGTGGGCTTGTCCGGGCAAGGCAAACTGAATCGGTCCATCGCCCAGGATTAACTCCCTGCCCTCGGTTTGCAGGGCAGAGCTAAAGGCAAATCCATTAGCAATCCACGGCTCGCTGGTATCGTCGAATGCGCCGACCAAGGGATGCGTCTCTGCCAGCAGCGCGTAGGCATCACGTTGTTGTGAGTGAGTTGTGGCGACAGACGCCAGGGTTGCCTTCGATCGTTCGTCATCCAGTTCGTAAAGCGTTCGCCAAAGCTGAAATGGGTGAGCGGCGCTGGAAGTGGCCTCAGAAAGCAGGGCGGAATGCCAGCGAGTCAGGAGCTGCAGCTCGAGGCCGTGGTCGGCTGCCGCCTGGATCAGCGTCCCCTGTTCTGGTTGCTGCCCTACCTCGTGGCAAGCCAAGAGAAGTGAGGCCAGTTGTTTCCCGCTTAGACCGCTGTCGGCGGTTACCCATTGATCAATCAGTGCGGTGGCGGTGGTTTGTATCTCTTGAAGCGAGTTGACGCGGGTTTCGATTTGATGACCAGGGTCCAAGAGGGCAACGTGCCGGCGGGTGCTTTGCAGGTATCCAAACAGCGAGTAATAGTCGAGCGTCGAGATGGCGTCAAACTTGTGGTCGTGGCAGCGCGCGCAGCCAATCGTCAGGCCCAGAAAGGTCTTTCCCATCACGTCCAGCTGGTTGTCGACACGGCCCAGTTGGTCGCCCTTGAGGTCCACCGGTGAATGCGTGGCCTCACCGAGGAACCAGAAGCCGGTCGCGATCAGCGATTCGTTCAGCCCGGTCTCTGGATCCAGTCGTGGTTCAGTGAGCAGGTCCCCGGCAACCTGTTCAATCACGAACTGGTCGTATGGGAGATCCGCGTTGAAGGCACGGATCAGGTAGTCACGGTACTGATAGGCATGGTGAATCGGGTAGTCAAACTCGTGGCCGTGAGACTCGGCATAGCGCACCAGGTCCATCCAGTGTCGCGCCCAGCGTTCCCCGAAATTGGGGGAGTCCAGGTAGTAGTCAATGATCTTCCGGGTCGCATCGACTGAATCATCCGCCATGAACCGTACCACGTCGTCAGGTTGAGGCGGCAGGCCGGTGAGGTCGAAGGATATTCGCCGGATCAGTGTTTGGCGGTCGGCGGGGCCGGCCGGTGCGATGCCGCTCTTTTCGAGCTGACGGAGGATGAAATAGTCTAGTCGGTCCGCAGGCCATTGCTTGTTTCGAATCCTCGGTGTGCGTTGACGTTTGACCGCTTGCCAACACCAGTGATCGGCCTGGCGGCGGGCAAGGTCAAAGTCACTGGAGCTTTCGGCAACCGCAGTTGGCTCTCCGGCTGCCCAGGCCATCCCATCGGTTACCCAGCGAGTGAGAATTTCAATCTCCCGGGCGGGAAGTTTTGTCTTTGGCGGCATCTGGAATGTGTCACCATAGTTGATCGCGTCGACGAGCAGGCTCTCTGAGGATTTGCCCGGTACGGCGGCGGGCCCGGTGTCGCCACCACTCAGTATCAACTCACGGCTGTCCAGGCGCAAACCACCTTTAAGCTCCTTGGCACGGCCGCTGTGGCAGGAAAAGCAGCGCTGGGCCAATACCGGTCGAACCTGTTTCTCGAAAAACTCGAGCTGTTGTTCGGTAAAGGTGGCCGGAGCCTCGTCGGCAGCCTGCTGCTGAGCAGCAGCGTATGGTGCCGTTAACAGGCTGATGGCCAAGAGGATGTGGCCAGCGGTTCCTGGCAGGCTGAGTGTGAGTTTGGGTCGTGGCATTCTTTGAATTACCTGGGCGATGCGACGATCGTGGTGACGGCCGCGACGATAAACGGAAGACGATAGGAAGTGATCTGGCGTTATCGGTATGATTGGCTCGCCAGCGAACTCTGAATTATAGCGTTGCCCGAAAATGGGGTCAAAACCGTGACGCCTCAGCTTACATGAGTCGCCGCAGAGGGTGCCGCAGATTATGCTCTAGAGAGGCCGGCTGCGAACAGCAGTGTGATCAAGTATCCGCAGTCATTGGCCGCTCTAATGTGATTGGATACTGCTATGGCAGACAGCCCTGAGAATAGCCCACAAGTTGTGCCGGCGCTGGACGTGCTGGTGATTGCAACTCATCCAGACGACGCGGAACTGGGCGCGGGGGGTCTGATCTGCCAACTTGTCGCAGAAGGACGTCGAGTTGGGGTGCTGGACCTGACCGATGGCGAGCCGACGCCGCACGGTTCGATCCAACAGCGGGCGGAGGAAAGCCGCCGGGCAACAGAAATACTTGGAATCAAATGGCGCGGAAACTTGGGACTCACCAACAGATCGGTGGAATCAGACTTGGCATCACGGCGGGCACTTACGGGTGTTATTCGCCAGTCGCGGCCAGCCTGGCTGCTGGCCCCTTACTGGGAGGACGCCCATCCGGACCATCTGGCTGCAAGCGCGTTAGTGGAGGCTGCCAGGTTCTGGTCGAAACTGACGAAGACCGAGATGCCCGGTGAACCGTGGCACCCCGAACGTATCTATTACTACTTCTCGATTCACCTCAAGCTGATTCCCCAACCTTCGTTTATCGTTGACATTTCCCAGGTCTGGGACAAAAAGCTGGCGGCAATTGCTGCTTATGAAACCCAGTTCGTGACAAACCGCAGTACGGAGCCGCCAACGTTGCTGCAGCAATTTGAGACGGACGCTGCTTTTTGGGGACAAAAAATCGGTTGCAGGTACGGCGAGCCTTATTGCAGTCGCGAGCCGATTGGCCTGACAACGACGCAGGGCCTGGTTTGAGGGCCGTTGGAACGCTGCCGGCGTTCCGACTCAGCTGCACGGCGAGGTCCTCTAGATTGAACCCCAGGGCCTCTGCGGGACTCCCCTGGTCGCGAACCGAGCCGCTGCTGTGGCCATCAAGATGGAGGGGTGGCAACGGCGGCACAGTTCTGAGAAATCCGCCAGCGGTTCTGTCCTGTTTTTGCCGATAACTGCTGATAGCAGCTCGGATCTTCTCAGTTGAAACAACATCGAGCGGGTACGGACGCACGGCTCGGGCAAGGGGAGTTCTTCTGTGAATCGCGACATCAATGTACTGGCGTTGGTCAAAGGGGAAGAGCGATACATCTTCCTGTTTGACGACGAGCGGCGTGGCGAGACGTTGCGAACACTCGGCCGATTTGCTTCGAATCCCGAGTTGAGTTTCACCTGGTATGATGCAGCTGTGCTGAGCCAAAAAGTGCGTCATCTGACCGAAGGCGAAAAGCGAACGGATCTGCCACGGTTTGAGATCACACGGCCCGGCGATGAAAGTGGACGTGAAGCGGCGTGATCGGTGGCCATCTGCCGCCTCAGTCCGTTGATCCCAGGGGCCTACCCATGGATACGACGATCGAGCGGTTTCTCCGTTACATGGATGTCGAGCGCGGCGTCTCGGAATTGACGGTCAAGAGTTATCGCGAAGACCTCGACGCCTTGAACGAGTACTTTTCCGACGACGATGGGCAATCGCCCGGACCCGCAGAGATTCGTCCGACGGACCTGCGGCAGTACGTGTCAGCCCTGCACGAGGCAGGCTATGCGGCAGCGACGATCTCTCGACGACTGGCAAGCCTGCGAAGTTTTTTCCGCTTCGCTCAGCGCGAGGGACTGGTGAAGACCAATCCGGCAAAGCCGTTGCGCAATCCCCGCAAGCAACAGAAACTTCCGCACTTCCTGACCAGCGACGAGATCGGTCAACTGCTGGACGCACCTGACACCCAGAATCGTCTCGGCTGCCGTGACCAGGCGATCCTGGAGACCCTGTATTCGACCGGCGTGCGGGTCAGCGAATTGGTCGGTATCGATTTCGGTGACGTGGATTTCGAACAGGCGGTGGTCCGAGTGCGAGGGAAAGGGCGTCGCGAGCGATACGCCCCGCTGGGATCCTTTGCGATCGGCTCGATCCAAAAATGGGTCAAGGCTTCAGGTCGCAAGGCTATGCCACTTGACGAACCGCTCTTTACGAACCGCCTCGGCGGCCGACTGACGTCTCGAAGTGTGGGCCGGATGTTGGAAAAGTACCTGCAGGCTGCTGGCTTGGATGAACGGACGACGCCCCATACGCTGCGACACAGTTTCGCCACGCACCTGCTGGACGGTGGTGCTGATATTCGTAGTGTGCAGGAATTGCTGGGCCATCGCAGCCTGGTCACAACGCAGATCTACACGCACCTGACGACCGCCGCGCTGAAGAAGGCCTACGAGAAGTCGCATCCGCGAGCGCGCTGAGTCGTGTCTAGATGATGCCAGCCTGGACGGCCCAGACGGCGATTTGTGTGCGATCCGCGGCGTCCGTCTTGCGGAGAATATTCTGCACGTGTTCTTTCACCGTCTCGATGCTGATTTCCAGCGAACGAGATATCTCGCGGTTACTCAAACCAAGTCCGACGTGCCGCAGTAACTGGTATTCACGATAGGTCAGCTGGGCCTCCTGCAAAACGCCGCGGTCTCGCGAACGGTCAAGTACGGCGGCCAACTTGCGGAATGGACTCGTTGAAAGGGGTTGTTCGCCATCCAGTGCGCGACGCAGGGATGTCGTGATGCGGTCGTTATTCAGATCCTTGGTCAGGTAATCCTTGGCGCCGAGCACAATGCTGCGAGCCACATACGTGGGATTGTCGCGGGTCGAAAGAAAGACCACTCGCGTGGAAGCGGCTGCCTCCGAAACCTGCTCCAGCACTTTCATGCCGCTGATGTCAGGGAAGATTGCCTCCAGTATCAGCAAGTCGGGTTGATGCTTGGTGGTAAGTGCCACGGCCTCCGTGCCAGTACCAGTTTCGCCAACAATCACGGCCGGCAGGGCCTCGGCTAACTGCGCTAGTCCAAGACGCGTGATCGGGTCGGCATCGGCAAGGATAACTCGGGCGGTCATGAGTGCGTGCCGGGCGGGACTGCAGTGGAGTGGCGGCGGGAAGGATATCTGGCATCATAGCGACGCTGGCCCAAATATTCACGTTCGTTTTCATCCCAGGCAGCCAGACCCTGAAAGGCAGGTGAACATCGGGTCGTGACGGTTGTAACAGGCCGTTCGCGGGGGACTGCTGCAAAGAGCAGGAATCATGTCGGCTGCTTTTGACTCACGCGTCCCGGTGACGTAGATAATCTGTGGTGGATAAGACGATTTTCAGAGGCCGGCTCCCGACGGCAGTGGAAACATGAATTCCATGGCAAAGACCAACATTCTCTGGCTCGAAGACGACCCTTCTGTCGTCGATTCGATGCGCCCCCTGCTCGTCGACCATGGCGTCAGCGTGGACGTCGTGACATCCTCAGCTTCGGCACAGCAAAAACTCAGCGGGTCCTCAGCTGGTAACTACGATGCTGTCCTGCTGGATATGCGAATCAGCGACGGTGATGGACTCGATCTGCTGGAGATTACTACGGCTCGCGGTATTCCCACCGCCATCCTGACCGGCTACGCGAGTGTCGACACGACTGTCCGGGCATTCAAAATGGGGGCCCGGGACGTGCTCACCAAGCCTGTCACGGACGAAGCTGTGCTGACTTTCCTGGAGAATTGCAGTGGCCCGCGGACCGCACAGCAACCGCAGCCAAGGGTTGTAGGCACGGGCAAGCGGATGAATGAAGTCATGAAGCTCGTCCAGGCAGTGGCCGACACGCCTGTCTGTGTGCTCATCACTGGTGAAAGTGGGACGGGAAAATCACTGATTGCACGACAGCTTGCAGCTCAGAGCGAACGGACCAATGGCCCCTTCATTGAGGTCTCATGCGGGGCGCTGAACGAGTCGCTTTTGGAGAGTGAGTTGTTTGGGCATGTTCGCGGAGCATTTACCGGTGCGGATAACGACTATGCCGGGAAGATTGCTGCAGCCGATGGCGGCACGATCTTCCTCGATGAAATCGGAACGGCCTCACCTCGACTGCAGGTCAAGCTGCTGCGGTTCCTGCAGGACCATACATATGAAGCGGTCGGCAGCAATCGTACCGTGCACTCTTCCGCGCGAGTTGTGCTTGCTACCAACGAGGATTTGCATGAACGTGTGCGGGAGGGGACCTTCCGAGAAGATCTGTATTATCGAATCAACGTGATCAACGTCGATATGCCACCGCTACGGCATCGCCGTGATGACCTCGAATCATTGGCGCACTTTCTGTTGACAGAGGCCAACCGCACGCTTGGCAAGTCGATCAACGGTTACACTCCGGCTGCCTTGGAAAAACTCAAGGCACACAGCTGGCCTGGGAATATTCGCGAGTTGAAGAATGTTATCGAGCGAGCCGTCCTGCTGGCGCCCACCGATACGATCGGAATGGAGCAGTTGTTTGTTGATCAACGGTCGGTGGATCGTGGCAACCATCAACGGACGCAGGGCATGCCGCTGAAAGAAGCGCTGCAGACTCCGGAACGGGAGTTCATCCGTGAGGCCCTGGGCCGAGCGAACGGCAACCGTGGTGCAACTGCTCGGGACCTGGGAATCAACCGGGCCACACTCTACAAGAAAATGAAACGGCTCGGTCTCTGGACCGCCGCCAGTGCCGACTCGCCCGCCTGATCGGGCCGCAGCTTGAGTCGAGGAGATTTCCGCTGCCGCGCGTCCCTTGCGGTAAAGCGTGGATTCGATAGTCTGTTCGTACGAACTTTGCCTCCCACTGGCTAAAGGAAACAGGGCAGATGAAGATCCATGAATTCCAGGCGAAACAGGTGTTCACCAAAGCGGGTGTTCCCGTCCTCGAAAATCGGGTTGCCCGGACGGCCGAGGAAGCTGTCGCAGCGTACACGGAACTGGGCAGTGAAATCGTCGTCGTCAAAGCACAGATTCACGCCGGCGGACGAGGCAAGGGAACCATCAAGGAGATTCCGGAACAGCATGGTGTCGAGCTGGTCCGGAGTGCCGACGAAGTTCGCCAGGTCGCAGAGAATCTCCTTGGCAACACCCTCGAAACGATCCAGACAGGCGAGGCGGGCCAGTTGGTTCGCCAGGTGTTGGTCGAAGAAGGTTGTCGTATCGCCCGCGAACTCTACCTCGGCGTGGTGCTTGATCGGGCAGCCCGAATGCCGGTCATGATGGTCTCCACCGAGGGGGGCGTTGAAATCGAGCGAGTTGCGGAAGAAACGCCTGAGCTGATCCACAAGGAACACTTTGACCCGCATTTTGGGTTGCAGGGTTACCAGGTTCGAAAACTCTGCCGCAAGCTGGATATCAGTGGTGCCACTGTACGGGCTGCTGACAAGTTCATGAAAACACTCTGCAAGATGTACGTGCAATACGATTGCAGTATGGTTGAAATCAACCCGCTGGTGATTACCGAAGATGGTGACATGATCGCCTTGGATGCCAAAGTCAGTTTCGATGACAACGCGCTATTCCGACATCCGGACATCCAGGAGATGCGAGATGTCGAAGAAGAAGAGCCGACCGAAGTGCGTGCCGACGAGGTGGGACTGAGTTACATCAAGCTGGATGGCGATATTGCCTGCCTGGTGAATGGAGCGGGGTTGGCAATGAGCACGATGGACATCATCAAGCTTCACGGTGGCGAACCGGCGAACTTCCTTGACGTGGGTGGTGGTGCCGATGCTGCACAAGTCACCGAAGCTTTCAGAATCCTGCTCTCCGATGGGAATGTCAAAGCTGTGCTGGTCAACATTTTTGGCGGCATCGCCCGTTGCACAACCATCGCCGAAGCCCTGATCGTGGCGTCCAAGGAGGTTGGCTTTGAAGTTCCGCTGGTCGTCCGCCTGGAAGGGACTGAGGTGGAAGAAGGTCGCCGAATGCTGGCGGAGAGCGATGTCGATATCATTGCTGCCGACAGCCTTACCGATGCTGCAGTCAAGGTCGTCGCTGCGGCCAAATCAGGCGCCTAGCAGCCAAGCTGGAACAATTACTACCGATGGGAAATATCTGAAATGAGCATTCTGGTCAACCAACAGACGCGGGTTATTTGCCAGGGCATTACCGGCGGCGCGGGTGCCTTCCACACCCGTGGCTGCCTCGATTACGGCACCCAGATGGTCGGTGGAGTGACGCCAGGCAAAGGGGGCCAGGAAGTCGAAGGGTTGCCGGTCTTCAATACGGTGGAAGAGGCGGTTGAGCAGACAGACGCAACTGCCAGCATGATTTTTGTGCCGCCGGCCTTCACGGCTGATGCGATCCTCGAAGCGGTGGATGCCGGTATCGAGGTGATCGCTGCGATCACCGAGGGTGTTCCGGTGCTGGATATGGTCCGTGTTTACGAGGAAGTCCGGGAAGCTGGTGCGACCTTGATTGGTCCCAACTGCCCCGGCCTGATCACACCCGATGAATGCAAGATCGGAATCATGCCTGGCTACATTCATAATCGTGGCAAGGTTGGCATCATGAGTCGCAGCGGGACGTTAACTTACGAAGCGGTCTGGCAGACGTCAGGCAGCGGCCTGGGCCAAACTACCTGTATCGGCCTCGGCGGTGACCCGATAGTGGGAACCTCATTCATTGACTTGTTGGCCCTGTTCGAGCAAGACGATGAGACCGAAGCGATCCTGATGATCGGTGAGATCGGTGGTACAGCCGAAGAAGAAGCGGCTGCTTTCGTGTCCGACAACGTTTCCAAGCCGGTGGCGGCGTTCATTGCCGGTCGTACGGCCCCGCCTGGCAAACGCATGGGTCACGCCGGTGCCATCATCTCCGGTGGCAAAGGGACCGCAGAGGCCAAGATCGAGGCACTCGAGGCGGCCGGAATTGAAGTGGCCCAGAGTCCGGCGGATATGGGCGAAGCGGTCCAGCGGGCGATGACAGCCGGCTAGCTCTTGAGATGACGGGCAAAAAAGTCCTTCACCCGCTCCCACATCGAATCGCTGAGCACGTGGCCCGTCTGCTCTTCGATGAAATAGCTGAAGTTCTTTTCGGCATGCTGGGCCTGATAGGCCTGCTCGATAACCTTCACGCCACGGCGTACTTCGTCGATCGGACTGCCACCGTCCTGGTCGCCAAAATTCATGTGCAGCGCTCGGGGTGCAATCAGCGCGGCAATGTCCGGCGTGTCGGCCGCAGGGTAGATGCCGGGCACGAAGTTGGGGAAACAGTGCAGCAACTCGTTCTCATGGATCCCGGCGTAGGTCGGTAGACAGCAGTTTCCGACGAGTGCCTTGAGTCGTGGTTCCCAGGGCCCCACCAACCACATGTGGGTGGATCCCATCGAGTGGCCATAACAGCCAATCCGTTCGGTATCGACTTCCTTGCGTGAGCAGATGTAATCGACGGCGCGGCGCATGTCGAGAATATTCTTCCAGGCCATGCTGCGACCCTCGACAACGTATTTCAGGAACAGGAACCGTTCCAGGTTGCGGCCCTTGAGTCGATACGGAGTTTCGCGTTCTTCAAATCCAAGTGCGTCGGGACAGAGTACGACGTAACCCAGTTTGGCGAGTGCAACACCGGTGTGGTGCATCGGGTTGCCTGCAAGTCCCGCCGGCTCGGTCTTGCCAAGATTCCATTGGCCGGCATGTTGATGCCAGATGCAAATGGCGGGACGGGGCGTGGCAATGTTGTCTGGGATCAGCAGCAGGGCCGGGATGGCGTCGCCCGGTTCCGCGTCGTACCGGATGGTCTCAATCCGATAACCCTCGGCCTGGTCCGTCTTGAGGACCTTGGTATTCAATGGACATGGGTCAGGCCAGTCGCCACCCAGGCCCTTGAGTAAGGTGTCGCGGAAGTCGGCAGCGGCCATGGCGGAAATCCTCCAGCAGGAACGTCACGTATGTTGAGGCCAATCGCCATGCTATCACGCTGGGGGGCGCCTTCAAGTCACACTGTTGGTAGCAGAACCATATCCCGCGGCGTTCGACGGGGTATATTGTCTGCTCACCGCCCGTTTCGATTGTTAAGGAACACACACATGAAACTAAGCATCGCATTCATGGCAATCGCCTGCTGTCTGGGTCTGGTCGTCGTGAGTTCAGCGGTCGGCCAGGGTGTTGACCGACTTATCGGCGAAGGTGCCACGGTCCAGAAACTGGCGGGCGATTTTAAATTCACTGAAGGGCCGGCTGTCGACAAGCTGGGGAATATCTATTTTTCCGACATCCCCAATAGCCGCATCCACATGTGGACCGTCGAGGGAAAGCTTTCCACGGTTAGGGAGCAGTCGGGCGGGGCCAACGGCTTGATTTTTGACAAGGCGGGCGATCTGCTGGCCTGCGAGGGTGTCGCGCGACGCCTGACTCGGATGACGGTCGACGGGAATATCAGCGTGCTGGCCGATTCCTATGAGGGGAAGAAGCTGAACAGTCCGAACGATCTTTGGTTAGATCGCAAGGGTGGAATCTACTTTACCGATCCTCGTTACGGCAGCATGGACGGGGTCCAACAGGATGGGTTTCACGTCTATTACGTGTCGCCTGATGGAAATGTTAGCAAGGTGATTGGCGACCTGGTGAAACCAAATGGGATTATCGGCACGGCTAATGGAAAAACGCTTTATGTCGCCGACCTCGGGGATCGGAAGACCTATGCCTACCGGATCAAGAAGCCTGGCGTGCTGGGCGAGCGGCGGAAGATTGCCGATCAAGGTTCGGACGGGATGACGCTCGATGCCGAGGGGAATATCTACCTCACGACAGCAGCCGTGCAGGTTTACAGTTCGGCCGGCAAGAAGCTGGGGACGATTCCTTTGCCCGAGGGTCCGGCCAATGTCTGTTTTGGAGGCGTTGACCGCGACATCCTTTTCATCACGGCCAGAACCAGCCTCTATAGCCTGAAGATGTCGGTCCGCGGGCAGCAGTAGCTGGCTCAGGCGTCGCGAGAGACTTCGTATTGACGGTGCCTGGCGTCCGATTTACGGACCGACCAGGGCGCCAGGTTGGCGAACTGCGTTGCCATCTGATCCGCTCGACCATGGTTATAGGGACCGCTATGGATGTCGAGCAGGTACCGGGCGACAAGTGGATTATCAGGTCTGGCCACAAATCCCGACTCACGGCAAATCGATGGACCGATCCAGCCATCCTCGCG
>Ga0115002_10000488_pt1 | contig 56419 bp, 56 predicted proteins | sample ArcticOcean_MG_C_8_FD_89576 | JGI IMG/M metagenome (GOLD analysis project Ga0115002, IMG submission 89576) | Marine microbial communities from western Arctic Ocean - ArcticOcean_MG_CB11_86 | ecosystem: Environmental > Aquatic > Marine > Oceanic | place: Arctic Ocean: Canada Basin | collected... | reverse complement strand
GGGCGCGCGCTTCACGGCCTCACGCATCGCCGCTCGGGCATCCATACGCCGATTCGGCGTTTTCAGGTATACAAGCCCTAATCCCATATACCCCCTGGCTGACTTGTTATCCAGCCGTATCACCCGCTTGAACAGATCTTCCGCCTCATCTAATTTGTCCTGCTCATATAACGCCATCCCCAGCCAGTTCACCGCCGGTGCGGATTTAGATGCCTGCGCGACCACCTGCCGAAATACGGTCTCCGCTTCGGAGAACTGCCCGGATAGATACAGACGCTGACCGGCGTTGAGCAGAGAGGCGGCGTCTTCCTGTGCGTACAGCACAGGGCAGGTCAGCAATAAAATAACGATAGCCAGAACAGGTCTACGCATTGGTCTATGGGGTTGTCGGGAAAGTCAAGTGAGCGCGGATATTTAGTATCTTATAGTATATATCAGAATTCGTAGAGATCTTCAATGTATTATCTTTGTCAGGTCGTGTCTGAATATAGGATGAATTCTGAAAAATATCTTTGTATACTATTCTAAAGACTGGTTTTTCCAAAATCTTATATTCATAATATATAACAAACCTGCACACGGACATTTTATTTTAAGGGTTGGAGTTTGATCTATGCTGGCCGATAAAATTCGATATTTCAGAGACTGCTACGAACAGGATAACAGCCGATCAGCCATCTGGAATATATTCAGTACCTCCATTGAGCACCGTATTCCGATAGAGGGCAAAGAAGAACTGCTGGCGGGCGGGCTGCCCTGGGCCCCCATTCCAAGGCGCCAGGGTATGGAAGCCAAACAGACCGCGCATATATACAGCAAAGAAAAAGATTTGATCTATGCCTCTCTATTTATTGCCGGCTCTCTCCAACAAGGTGATCAACGCCCGCAAAACCTCTGTGCACGTATCTTATGGCATCCTGCGACGATTGTGGACCATGAGTCGTACACCTATCTCGACGTAGATCTGGACAATCGCCAGGTCTATCACCGATTGCTTGATGTGCTTCAGGACAGCGATGAGCAGGAGCGGCTTTCGGATCGGGCAAGAGTTGGTAGATCGCCATATCTCGTTTGGTCATATCACCAACATCGGGGCACTCCTGGCTGATATCGTTCCCAGTATGGATGTGAAAGCGATGTATGATTATCCCGAGTTAATCTCAGGCCAGAACCTGAAGCGGCTGACTATTGCTGCTGCCAGCAGAAAAAGTGACCATAAAGCCGTGGTGGTAGCCTCCATGATGGCGCTTGTAAAAAATCGACAGAAGTCCGCGGCGTGCTGAATGAACTCGAAGAGATCGCCCAGAGCAAAAAATATTCAGCACCCATTAAAGTTTTGTTCGATCAACATAACGTAAAACAGACGAAACAGATCGTCCATCCGGTTCCGGCGGTTTTAAGCGAGGCGCAAGCGCGCATTCTACAAAACGGCGCACGGAATACGGTCTCCCTGGTGATCGGTCCGCCCGGAACTGAAAAATCATTCACCATTTCCGCCTTGGCCATGGAACATGTCAGCCGGGGGAAGTCGGTCCTGATTGCTTCAAAGATGAATCATGCGGTGGATGTGGTCGGGAATATGATTGAGCAGAAACTTGGCTTACCCGGTTGTGTGGTCCGCGGTGGCCGACGTCAGTACCTCAAAGAGCTTAAAGCGTATATAGAACGGCTGTGGTCCGGCATGTATACCTCGGAGCATGTGGATAAGACCGCTGTTCAGGCCCTGAAGAAAAATCTGGCTGGCACAGACAGAACCATCAAATCTCTGGAGAGAACCACAGAGGATCACAGCGACCGAAAGATCCGATGGGGACGGGTGATGGCGGGAAAAGAAGGCGGACTCGTCGGGGCATTGAAAAAACAATATGTACGCTGGATGGAGCCGAAATTGAAACCGCTCTGGATCTTGTTGAATGATCTGGAAAGCCGTCTGGATCGGCGTATCCAGTTGGTAGCCAGCCTGATTCAAGCCATGAATGCCTATTATGTGTATGACGCTGTACAATTTAATCGGGAGGTTTTTCAGACGTTTCTGAAAGGCATTCGGGCAAGGACCGGGACCCGGCAGGAAGCTGTTTTTAGAGATGTTAAATTCAACGTATTGCTCAAAGCTCTACCGGTATGACTTGTAAACCTCTCCGACCATAGGTATCCTATCACCTTTCAGAAGTCAGGCAGATCACATCGCAGCCGAACTTACCCACCGTATTCCGATAGAGGTCTTCGATAAACATAACATCCTTGTCGGTACGGCGCATACCTTTCAAGGGGAAGAGCGGGACGTCATGATGTTGTCCTTTGCCGTGGACACGGCTTCTCACGCCGCAACGATGCGATTTCTGGAGAAGCCGGATGTGTTCAATGTTTCTATCACACGGGCACGGGTCGCTCAGCACGTCTATCTCTCCATCGACAAGACACAGCTGAGGCCGGATTCTCTCCTGCATGCTTATATTCATATGGCTGAACAGGGGGCGAAAAATATGATCTGGATACTGGGACCCAATATCACCACCAATTTCTTATGGAAGTGGAGCAAAACCTGCATGGCCGTGGATTCCAGACCAGGGCCGTGTACACCACCGGCGGCCTCAGTATGGACCTGATGGTCATCCGGGATCACTGGTGATGCGGGTCGATCTGATCGGGTTCCCGGGGGAGTATGAGGAGGCGTTTTCTCTGGACAGCTACAAAATGTTCCATCGCGCTGGGCTAAAAATCATACCCCTGGCCTATTCCAGATGGCTGCTGGACCAGAAAGCTTGCTTGCATGCGACAGAAGAGGCGTATGCTGTTCACGGCTGCCATCACAAATAACGTTCACAACGCACCAATTTCAGGAGCCCCTATGCCAAACGATAAGCAGCGTTTCCTCACCGAGAACTACCAATCGCCCGATGGCCGTGATTTTACCTCTGATGCAATCCATGCTGGTTATCACGGCTCCTCATCCGCCGTGCCGATATATCAGGGCAACACCAATATCCGTGATGGCTATGAAGGCACCAATTCATACGGGCGCGGTCTCGATAAAGCAGGCGGGCCGACTAGCGGTGCGGTAGAGGACCTGGTCAAGCATCTGGAAGGCGGGACATGGGCGATGACGACCTCGTGCGGCATGGCGGCGATGAGCCAGATCTTCTTCGGGCTGCTCAAACACGGTGATCGCATGATAGGCCATCGATGTCTGTATGCCGGTGCGAATATGTGGATGGATGAGGATCTGCCCGACCAGTGGGGCATTGAGGTAGAACGGGTCAATATGTGTGATCTGAACGCCCTGCACGGGGCGCTGAAAACCCCAACGCGGGTCGTCTACTTCGAACCATATGCCAATGCCTCCATGGACTTCATCGACGTGAAAGCGGCCATCGACCTGGCCCATGACGCCGGCGCGCTGGCCGTTGTAGACAATACGTTTCTGAGTCCCTACCTGTTGCAACCGTTGCACTATGGTGCCGATGTGGTTATGCATTCCATGACAAAATACATGGCCGGACACGGGGATGCCATGGCCGGGGTAATCGTCGGCCGGGAAGAAGCCATCCGAGAACCGATTCATCGCATGCGTATTCTGATGGGCGGTGTCCTCGCGCCGATGAACGCTTTCCTCGTTCACCGCGGCTTGAAGACCCTGGCCTTTCGTATGGAACGACATTGTGTCAACGCCCAGAAAGTAGCTGAATTCCTCGAAAGCCATCCCCGCGTCACCCAGGTTCGTTATCTCGGCCTGCCTTCACATCCGGACCACGAGGTCGGTGTAAAATATCTACGCGGCTTCGGCGGTATGCTTGGCTTCTGTACCGCACCCGATGTGGACCAGAAGGCCATGAGCAAAGCCCTGGAAATGTGTAAACCTTGGTTCAGCCTCGGCGATGTCGAAACGCTGGTCCTGGGCCATGGCAATGCCGAAGGCACTCCGGCTCGGAATATACCGCCGTACTACGTCCGCGTATCTGCAGGGCTGGAAGATCCCAATGATATTATTCAGGATCTGGATCAGGCATTAAATAAAAGTTGAGTACATACTAAACGAGGAATCACAAATATGAGCGAAGGCCAGCAGAACTGGGCGGAAAATTTCACCTACAGCGCCGAAGCATATCACTATCCCGAAACAGTCGAACAGGTGCAGGCCCTGGTCACGCAATACGACCAGATAAAGACCCTTGGTGCCCGCCATTCATTCAACAAAATCGCCGATTCTACCGGGCATATGATCTCACTTAAACATTTCAAACAACCGCCCGTGCTGGATCGTGAACGGCAGACAGTGACGGTCAGTGCCGGCGCCAAATACGGCCACGTCAGCCAATATCTTAACCAGGCAGGCTATGCGTTGCACAACATGGCTTCTTTGCCTCATATTTCCGTCGCCGGCGCATGCGCTACAGCAACACATGGGTCGGGGGACAGCAATGGCAATCTGGCCACGGCCGTATCGGCGGTGGAACTGGTTACCGCCGATGGCACAGTTCACGTCCTGTCCCGCGAGCAACACGGTACGCCATTTGAGGGGATGGTAGTCGGGCTGGGCGGCCTCGGCGTCGTTACGAAGGTCACCCTGGATATTATCCCGGCATTCGACATGCGACAGACGGTATATGAACAGCTTCCCGTGGTGCAACTGGAACAGCATTTCGAGGACATTGTTTCGAGCGCTTACAGCGTCAGTCTTTTCACGGACTGGCAGAGCGAAACGATTAATCAGGCTTGGCGAAAAGAGCGCCTATCGGATGTCACAGAGCCCACGTTGCATCCCCACTGGTATGACACCACACCTGCGCTGGAGAAGCGCCATCCTATTGGCCGATTACCAGCGGACAACTGTACCGTACAGATGGGCGAACAGAAGCCCTGGCACGAAGTGCTCCCGCACTTTCAAATGGATTTTACCCCAAGTCACGGCACGGAACTGCAATCCGAATACTTCGTACCCCGGCACCATGCGGTGGCGGCTATTCGTGCAATCACGGGCCTCCGAGATCATATCACCCCTCAAATCAAAATATCAGAAATCCGCACCATCGCTGCCGATACCCTGTGGATGAGCCCCTGTTACAAACAACCATCCGTCGCGCTTCATTTCACCTGGGAAAAAAACTGGCCGGCGGTCAAAACCATCCTCCCATTGATCGAAACGGCCCTGGCCCCCTTCGGTGCACGGCCCCACTGGGGTAAGCTGTTCACCATGCCGCCGGCACGTCTGCAACCCCTCTATGAAAGACTACCGGACTTCAGAAGCTTGCTCCACCAGTATGATCCGCTAGGTAAATTCCGTAATGCGTTCCTGGATACGTATATATTTGACTGATATTAATAAAGGGGGAAGGACAAATATAAGCGTAATATTACCCTGGGAAGGTCTGTTGAGCCGTGAGGGAAAAAAGGTCGTGATGATGCCCTCAGACCCTGATGACCGAAGGTGAGACCTGTTGCGTATTGTTTAAGGGATGACCTCTCTATCCTTCAAGAATGGTATTAATCTCTTCCAGCTCAGTATCCGTCAATACCCAGTCCGCAGCTTTTGCGTTGCTTTGCATCTGTTCCAGCTTTGTCACGCCGGAAATGACCGAGCATACCGAGGGTTGGGCGAGCAGCCAGGCATGGGCCAGTTCATGGAGGCCGCGGTCGTGGTCCGCCGACCAGGCCATCAGTTTTTCCACTATCTCGTAATTGGCATCCGTCATGTACCCCTGGACATAATCGCTGTCAACACCTCTGGACCCCACTGGCGCGGGCTCATCCTGCTTATATTTGCCGGTGAGAAATCCACCTGCCAGTGGAAAAAACGGGACAAAGCCGACCGCCTTTTCGGAGCAATACGGCAACACTTCACGTTCCACATTGCGCTCCAACATATGATAATGAGATTGCAACGCAGCAAACGACGACCATCCGCGTAATTCAGCCAGGACATTGGCCTCTGCGAGTTGCCAGGCGGCAAACTCCGAAGCGCCGACATAGCATACTTTCCCCATCCGAACCAGATCGTCGAGCCCGCGAAGCATCTCATCGACCGGGGTCCGCTCATCCCATCGATGGACGTAATACAAATCGATATGGTCGGTGTGCAAACGCCGGAGACTGGCCTCGACGGCATGCATCATATGATACCGCGAGGCACCTCGATCATTCGGCCCGTTGCCCGTATGCATGCTGAACTTGGTCGCCAGTACGAATCGGTCCCAGCGGCCTTTCAGCGCCTCGCCCAGCGTTTCTTCGGAGCGACCTTTCACATAGATGTCGGCGGTATCTATAAAATTAATACCGAGATCCTCAGCGGCGTCCATAATCGATTGGACCTCTGCCTGAGGTACGACATCCGTCCCGAACCGATTGGTGCCGAGTCCTATCACCGACACCTGAACGCCAGCCTTGCCTAATGAACGATATTCCATGAGTTATCCTTTCTGAAGTAGTATTGGTTTTACGATCCGCGACCTGCTACAGAAGCAAACATTCCAGTCAAACCGATTCCCGCTCCCACACATGAGGGCCTTCGAGGATCAGCTGCTGCCGGTCAGTCAACCCATCCATCGAAGCATCCATCGTTCCGTTGCTCCACTGCATGTAATGCGGGCAGTATTTGAGGAGTACCTGGCGGCGTTCGTGCGGAGCAGTCCAGCCCATGGTGCCGTGGGTAAGGGCTTCGGTGAAGATGAGGACATCACCGGCCTTCATCGGAACGTGTCTGGCCATCGGGTTATCCTCGGCCGCTCTGAAAGCGGGAGGGATGTCGTACAATGCCTTGTGGGAACCGGGTACGCAGCAGAAGCCCCCTGCGCCTGCCGGTGCATCGGACAGGGCAAAGCTGACCACCATCAGCCCATTGCGCATCTGCCGACCGTGGGTGACATAATAGCAACCATGACCGAACATACCGCCCTGATGGTGCATGCCGAAATGGCCTTCCTCACCGCCTTTGCGGGCGGCCATACCGTAGTGGTGGTCCAGCCGGAACTTCTAGCCTAACAGGTTCTGTAGAATCGGCAAAACAGCGGGATGGTCGATCAGATTGCGCCAGTGCGGTCCCCCATTCCAGAAATCCTCTGAACCGGGATTTGTTTGGATCGTTGCCAGGGTTCGTCACGCCTGGTTCAGCCATGTCGGCATGCATGCGCATCATGGGGTCCTCATCCAGAGCACGCTCCAGAACGATGTACCCCTGCAAATCAAACAGATATTACTGCTCTTCGGTCATTACCACCCCCTGTTTATAATAATATAATGTCTTCTGTAAATCTCAAGATATACTGATGGAAGTTAAAAGGTGGGAAAAAGTCCCGCGTTTCGAGTGGAAAATCTGTACCTGGTGTACATGGAACTCAAAACTCGGCACATTCTACTTCTTGTGCTCAGCGAGAATCTGTCACCGCCTCGTCCATGAAATCGTCTCTGTATCATGATGACACCTCAGTCGAGATATCGGTTGATTTAACAGATTTCGCCAGACATGATAGCCCTTAATTGACAAGGATGAGAAGAAAACTTATGATAACAACCGTTACCCAGAATGGGCGGTTGCGTAGGATCAAAGACACATCCATGATGTATGGTGGAGGAACCTGTATGGGACACGATAAATACGAGCGGGGTCTGGAAAAATGCCCGGCCAATTATACCGCACTGACGCCTTTGTATTTCCTGCGACGCGCGGCAGAGGTCTATCCCGATAAAACGGCGATCATCTACGGCGATACGCAGTATGATTACCGAACCTATTATAATCGATGCAAGAAAATGGCGTCTGCGTTGAAACGCCGGGGCATCGGTAGACATGACACAGTCGCCGTGCTCGCCCCCAATGTGCCAGCGGTCCTCGAAGCCCATTTCGGCGTCCCTATGAGCGGCGCGGTCCTCAATACATTGAATACCCGACTGGACGCGGAGGCTATCGCGTTTCAACTGCAGCATGGCGAAGCCCGCATATTCATTGTGGATCAGCACTTCAGGGCCCTTGCTCAAGAGAGTATGAATCGCTTACCGGATGAGGACAAGCCCGTCCTGATAGAGATATCAAAGGGACAGCCCGTTCCGGGGACCATAGACTATGAGGATTTTATCAATGAAGGGGATGCGAAAGATGAATGGCAGCCCCCGGAGGATGAATGGCAAGCGATCACCTTAAACTATACCTCCGGGACCACCGGCAATCCCAAAGGCGTGGTGTTTCATCATCGGGGGGCTTATCTGGAAGCGCTGGGCAATGTCATTGCCTTCGGACTAAATGATCACACCGTCTACCTCTGGACGCTGCCCATGTTTCATTGCAACGGTTGGACCTATACCTGGGCAGTCGCTGCCGTCGGGGGGACGCATGTCTGTCTCGGTCAGATCGACCCGGTTGAAATCTTCACCTCTATTACGCAGCAGGGCGTCACGCATTTCTGCGGCGCACCGGTCGTCCTGAATATGCTCATTCACGCGCCGGAGGAGGCCAAACGGTCTTTTCCGCAGATCGTGAACGTAGCCACCGGCGGCGCCGCACCGCCGAGTACGGTGATAGAGCGAATGCAGGCGATGGGCTTTCGTATTATGCACCTGTACGGCCTGACCGAAACCTATGGACCATCCACCTACTGCGCCCGTCAGGCGGACTGGGATCAACTGAATATGAACGACCTGGCTGGCAAACTGTCTCGGCAGGGCGTCAGATATGCCACGCTGGAGGATATCCGGATCTGCAATCCGGAAACGATGGCGGATGTGCCTTTCGACGGGCAAACGATTGGAGAGGTGATGTTTCGGGGTAACACGATCATGAAAGGGTATTTGAAAAACGAAGCCGCCACCCGGGCCTCTTTTACAGACGGCTGGTTTCATTCCGGCGATCTGGGCGTCCGGCATCCGGACGGCTATATCGAAATCAAAGACCGCACTAAAGATATTATCATTTCAGGTGGGGAAAATATATCCAGTCTGGAAATCGAGGAGATGCTGTACCGACACCCTGGGGTGCGTGAAGCCGCCGTGGTCGCCCGCCCGGATGAAACTTGGGGTGAAACGCCCTGCGCCTTCGTGGACCTTAGTGCAGAAGCCGAGGATATCACCGAGCAAGATCTGATCACCTATTGCCGCGATAACATGGCTCATTTCAAAGCACCGAAAAAAGTCATCTTCGGCGAACTGCCCAAGACGGCCACAGGTAAGATCCAGAAATACATACTACGGAAATGGGCAAAAGAGACGTAAGCGCCCATGCCGGCCTCTACTTTATCACATGTCCATATCGCTTCGCCGCCCGTTCCCGTGCTTTAAGCGCTTCCTGGTCCCGATCTCGGGCAGGCGTATTGGTTATCAGATCATCAAGCAACACCCGCGCGACTTCCGAGACCCGATCTATCGCCTCTTCAAATGCCGCCTCATTAGCTCTGGACGGCTTCTGGAACCCACTCAATTTACGCACAAACTGCAACGAGGCCGCCCGAATTTCTTCCTCGGTGGCCGGCGGGTCAAAATTAAACAGCATCTTAATTTTTCTGCACATCGAATGTTCTCCTCACTATATATCTTAACACACAACAAAAGATAATTTGTCATCTCGACCGAACGGTGCATCCAATACATCGCCTCTGACATTCTTACGGAGGAATAGCTCAAATTCTCTGGCCTCCTCTTTATAGATTGTTGCCTTTTGGACAGAGGGGCCTGTACGGTCATGCGAATATATCTCATCATATTCAGAAGCCCGTTCATCGTAATAGCGGGACATACTTGAATGACAGTTAACGCTCATTAGAATAATCTCAATTACCTAAGTGCTCTTACCATTGGCAGATGAAGCGATCTCACCATCTCACTTTCCCACTTGCTCACACACTGCTTTACCGCTTTCTCACCATCTCAAACACCTGCGTTTGTGCCACGGTCTGCTGACTGATCAGGTCTGTGACCGCGACGCTCAGGGTATACAGCCCGGCCCAAAACTGATCCGTCGAAATGGCCGAAGACCAAATCGCTTCGGTTTCCTCGCCGGATTGTTCGAAGACCATCGTCACCGTCTGCTGTTCCGCAGGATCGCCGAGCACACGCTCCACGTCCGATAGCAACCGCCAGATGAGGCGTCGGTCCTTCGTGGCGGGCTCCACATGTCTGACGGCAATGTCAATCTGGTATCGGCTCTGATCCATTTGAAACTGTTCAAGATTGTACACTTCGAGATAGAAATGCACCGCCGCCCCCTGCAGGTACTGTTTAGCCGGATTCGGCGCCAGACGGTCGCCCGTACGCACGTCCAGATCCGGGTCTTCTACTTCGGGCGGTACGCGGGTGGCCAGCCGGATCCCGCTCATCTGCAGGCCTGGCGTAGTGAAGTCAGGGATGGAGATTGAATCTCGTCGCACGCCGTACCACTGGTTCAATCTATCATGGGCCTGAACCGCCATCAGATAGTCACCGGGCGGCACTTCAATAACCTGCACCGCGATGGCTAAACCTGGGATCTCTTCTTCAGATGGTCTGAAGAGCGGCGACCAGCTTGAGTCTGCCAAGACACGCTTCCAGCCCCGCCCGTACAGCACCACCCCCATATCCAGCGCCTGATCCAGCATGCCTGCATCCTCTGTAACCCGGTATTCAGCCGGTATGCCGTAGGCAATTTCCAAACGGGTGCGGCCATCCTCATCACGGAAAGCCACCGGATCATAGACAAACTCAAACGGCAATCCCATTTCACGCGGTACATGTTGCTCGGGCGTCACCTCAATAACCCGACCAGAAATGTAATACGGATGGGTGGCGTTAGTCCCGAACTTGGGGTCCCAATTGTAATTGTTAGGAAAAATCGGGGGATAGTCATATTGCCGGGAGGCCATGATATTCTCGAACGTCAGCACGACTGAATCGTTACCGTCCGGGTCCTTCAGGTGCTGGTACAGCCAGCTTTCTCCCGAATTAGGCTGCTGGCCTTTGGCATGAACATTATCTCCGAATTCTATCAGCTGGCGATCCTGATGGACATAATCAGGCAACCCATAACGAATCACAATATCACCGCGGCGATCCCATGGAAACTTGCCCCCGCTGAAGGAGCGGCGGGCATAGGTGACCCTGGCATAATGTTCAATAAGCCGTTCATTCTCAGGCGTTAGCGGAACAGGGTCCCGCATTTCAAAGAAATCCTGCCAGCGTTTTTCCTGTGCCGTGCTATCCGATTTTTCGTAGGTCTCGGCCTCTTCTGTGCCGACAAATAAGGAGAAGTCTTTGTACAGGGGATGTTCTTTCTCTGGTAGCATCTCAATGGCCAGCTCAAACGCCTGTTGTGCATTAGGCCAGTCTTTCGCACGCCAATAGGCCATGGCCAGATCTATATTCAGTTCGGTATCCTCCGGCGCTTCCTTTACGAGCAATCGAAACGACGGCATCGCCGAGGTATGGTTGCCGAGACGGCTATGGACCGTCGCCAGGGCACGGCGAGCGGCTTTGTGATCCGGGGTCTGCTTAATCTGACGTTTGTAAGCGGCGATGGCACTCATCAGATCGACGGCATCGCCGCCATACGGGACCCCCATCTCGTAAAACGAATCCGTCATATTAGGAAGGTACACCTCCCCCGCCGCACCTTCATACACCTGTCCAAGCTGGTAACCCGCATCGGGATGGTCTGGATCAAGGGCCTGCGCCTTTTCAAAAGCAGCCTTTGCTTTGCCGATGAATGGATGTTCAGCAATGGGGCCCCGACCCATCATCGTCAGATACGCCATGCCGAGCCAATAGTGTCCATCCGCATCATCGGGCGCCAGCCTGACCGCTTCCCTGAACGCGTCTAATGCTTCAAATGCCCGATACGATTCCTTAAGAAAAACCATCCCCAGGGCTTTGAAGGCGCGGGCATCTGTCGAGCCTGGACCGGTTAAGTGCCGAAAACAGCCTTTGGCCTCAACGATTTTAAGCTGACGATAATAACTCATGCCAAGCCAGTATCGTGTATCCGAATCGGCGGCCGCATGGCGCAATACGTCACGAAATACAGAAGCGGCGGCCTCGTAATCTCCGGCTTCATACAACCTCTGACCACGCTGGTACGGGGTAACCGCCTCCTGTTGGGCAGGAGAGACACCGGGCAGGGTTAAGACCAGGATGAATATCGTTGTATATATCTGCAGGATTCGACACATGGGGATCTCAAGGTGGAAAGAACTGCGGTGGGGGATACGGGATGCGCTACGGTGGTTGTATCGTCATGGCAAAGTTGGATCTTCCACTGGCGGCTTACGGTCGTTCAACAAGACAAAGTCCTTCGCTTTCACAACGGACTGTCCCGAATGCAAATCCGTAATGGTTAGACGGATGGTATAATCACCGGACGAAGAGTCTGTTGGGTCGATGGAGGTGGCCTGCGGTTGGTCCGTTGCTGCGCCGGCCCCTTCGAAGGACAGAAGGACCGACTCCTCTTCCTCATCCGCCTTGATCAGCCGACCTAATGCCGCAAAGAAACGAAAGACGATGTTCATTTCTTTCTGCTTCATGGTAATTTCGATATCGGTTCTGTAAGCCGTACGGCCGTCTTCGCCTTTCGTCAGATTGTAGAGCTCGTAATACAGGTGGATCGGAGAGGTCCGTTTGAACTGAAGAGAAGGGTTAGGCGTAATTTTAAATCCATTTCGTACAAACGGCCCCGGTGCGGCATCTCGGGTAATATCGGTCGCCAGCTTGATATCACTCAGGTTCATGGCCTCATTATCGTAATTCCAGACTACCAGTGAGGCCTCATAGATCCCGATACGGCGCGATACAGAATCACGGATGGCCACAGCGGTGCGGTAGCGACCGGGAGATGCGGTCATATGCAATGAGGCGATGCGCACATTCGATTGTGCGCGGTTCTTTGGAATCTTCATCTTCGGTCGTTCAATAGGACCGATTTGTAACGCCGTGTCAGCCACCCGATACAGGTCATCATCCCGCAGCACCACATGACTCGAAAACGAGGTCAGATCGCCACCGATTTCATCATGGGCATACCCAAGTTGACGGGCCGGAATACTGTAATCAATCTCGACTTCTGTCTGATTGTCGAGCCCACGATACGTCACCACATCGAACAGAAACTCCATCGGCTCACCGCCGTAATCATACCGATAACCTTCAGAATGCTTGTTCATCAGTTCGGCCATAACCGCTTCGGGATGATAACGATCTGCACGTATGTTCACTGCTGGCGGCGGATAGTCGTATATACCGTTGCTGAACCGGTCGGCGAGAATAATCTCAATGCCATAGGGGACATACACCCAGCTCTCCGTAAAACCTCTGCCGCCATACTGGTACCGAAGACGCCTATTAACCTCACGAATCGAATCTACACGGCCGTTACCTGTAGGAAAATAGCTGGCTTCGTCATTGCTCGGCCCCCGTACCGGCTGCCGGTCATCCGGCTCACCATAGCGGATATAAATATCACCACGCCGGTCCCACGGCTTTTTAGCCTGGGCAAAATGCATACGAGCGAAGAGCACCCGGCGGTAGTGTTCTACCAGACGCTCATTAACCACCGTCGTCGGATCGGGGTCCCGTTCTGCCCAGAAGCGGCGCCAAATTTCCTGTTGATCCCTTTCGGATACCCGTTCGTATTGGGCCACGATATGAGCTGGGGCGACCAGGGTCAGATCCGTAAACCATTTTTTCTCTTCCATGCCCAATCTGCTCAGCATGTCTTCATAAACTTCATAGGCTTCCGAAAAGTTACGCTCTTTCTCCTGAAGAACCACAGCATAGAGCTGCGCTCGGTATATTTCGAACTTCGCATTCATCTCCGCGCCAGGCAGCATGCCGATCTGATTTACCATATCCACCCCTTCGGCATGTTTATCCGTCTTGATGATACATTGCACGAGACGTTGCAACGCATCTACGTGATCGGGCGTGGCTATAAGCTGATTGAAATAATGAGGAATCGCCTCTTTATAATTCGGCCCTGGCGATTGATCGTATGTCAATCCCAGATGATAATACGCGTTTGGATGCTGCGGGTCCATTTCGATGGCCTTACGAAAATAGTGGCGTCCATCCAGGCCGTATTCCCGCCTTTTACCGAGATTATTGGCAAACGTCAGACCGATAAAATCCTGAATATTCGCATCCGCCGGGGCCAGTCTCTCGGCGCGCTGGAAAGCGGTACGGGCTTCGTACCGATGTTTGGGCATTCGTAAATAGGCCTGGCCGATGCCGATATGCGGGGCCGGATTTTTTTTATCCAGTTTGTATGATTTTTTAAATTGTTCTATCGCATCTTTTTCCCGATTCTGTTCATATAACGACCTGCCAAGCCAGTAATACGCATTCGCATCTTCGGGCGATTGCTCAATCATCTGCCGGAAAACAGCCTCCGCCGCCCCATACCGACCAGCCTCAAATTGTACCACACCGTCGTTTGTCTGGGCGACCGCCGTCGTCATCCAGCAGACAAGGAGACCTATCATCTGGATGCTGATCTGTTTAATAAATCGGACTATATGCACACGGGCCACTTGCCTGTACCCATACGACCTGATTGTCTGTCCAATGGACCATTTGGCCATTTGTTTGCCTATTTGAAAACCCGGTGCTTCAGCACCGGGCAAGGTATTGTTGCGCCACGATCACAAACTCAGACGTCTTGCTTGCCGTTTGCCCCGATTGATTATCCGTGATAGCCAGCTCAACCGTATAGGGCCCCGGTTCCATAACGCTGGGATCCACCGATAAAGAATCGGCTGCATCGGAGGTGTTTGACTCGCCTTCAAAGGTCATGGTCACTGAACGGTCATCATGAGCACGACGGATCAAATTTCCAATACCTGTTATAATGTTGTTAAAAAAGCCACGTTGTTTTTCTTTGGCGGTGATGACCACAATTGTTTGATACCCAGCGCGTCCATCCTCTGCAAACTTTAAATGGTACATTTCGTAGTAAAAATAAACCGGATGGCCTTGTTGGAAGGGCCGTGCAGGATTCGGACTAATGGCCAGACCATGACGAACAAAAGGCCCTTCGGCACCTGTTTTTTCCACGGAGAGCGCCATATTTATATCACTTAACGCAATCGTATAATCCGATACGATTTTATTCGCTTGATAAATGCCTATCCGCCGCGTGGCTTCATCCCGAATCTTCAGAGGGGACTGATAGATGCCTGCCGGGGCCAGAAATGAAAAAATTCCTTTTCGTACACTGGTTGAATTATTATTGGAGGACATAAATAAAGGCCGCTCGATCAACGCGAGAGAGTCCGTGATGGATATGACATTTTGATAGGCCTCGTTCTGCAACATCAGGTGACTTTGAAGCCTGGTGTACATGCCCAGGCCATTTTTGGCTGACCCTATCTCAGCCATCGGTACACTATAGGTCACCTCAACCAGTGTCCGGGCACTATCATCTTTGTAGGTGACGATATCAAAGGGAAAGTTCAGGGGCGCCCCACCATAGTCAAACGTATGCGCCTCGGGGATGTGTTGGATCAACGCCTCGACCACACGCTTCGGATGAAAAAGCTCTTCCTGCCGGGCGGCCTCGGGCAATAGTTTATTGCCGGACATCGGATACTCGTATTGTCCCGTATGATAATGGTCTACGAAAAACAGTTCCATCTTGAGAGGAACGTAGACCCAGCTTTCAGCGAGCCAGGTTTGCAGTTTCATCTCCCGGCTCTGTTTCAAGGCTGCTCTGCCAGGCGGTTCAAAAAAGAAACTTACACTATTTCGGTGCCCGTTTCAAACATCATCCTACGATTTGTATCGTCCTCAAGTAGACCTCTCAGATTGATAAAATTGTCAAAGTTAACCATCTCTGACCCATTATACAAATCAAGCCGGTATCTGAACCGTTTGTTCTGTTCCCGTATAGCGTCAACAGCAGGATGACCGGTAGGAAATTATACGAGTTCCTCCGTAGCGCGGAGGGTTGCCCGCTGACGGTCATCCGGTTCGCCATAGCGGATATATATGGGACCGCGACGATCCCAGAGTTGAACTGCAAGAGAAAAATTCTCCCGCGCATACATCCCCCGCCGGTAATGTTCTACCAACCGTTCATTCACCCCGCTGGTCGGATCAGGATCGCGACCTGCCCAGAACGTACGCCGGTACACCGCTTTTTCTATTTCACTTAAAGTTAGATAATAGGCCGCGTCATCAGGCGTAGCGACAAGCGTCAGATCATGGTACAGGGCCTGTTCATCAGGATCGAGTGCATTGATACGCGCCTCATAGACCACCAACGCACGGCTATACTGTCTCTGATTTTCATACAGCGCGGCTTGACATTTGGCGATGATCATCGCCAGGCGTGGAGACGCCCGATCCCCATGAAAATGCGACAAGGCCGTCAACTTATCGACGGCACTCTGATACCGTTCGAGAAAGAAGTGACAGGCGACCATCCGCTCTAAAGCCTCGCGATGGATCGGATTAAGACGAAGTTGATGATCATAGAGTTCTATCGCTGTATCAAAGTCCTTGTTCGGAAATTCTTCCAAGCGACCCAACTGATAGTATGGCGTCTGGATGATCAGGTTCTATCTTGACCACTTTCTTAAAATGTTTAAGCGCCGCTTCATCTTCCTGACGGGCATAATCCACCATCCCAAGCCAGTAATGCACCAGATGAGATTTAGGGTACACGTCTATCGCCCGTTGAAATGCGTCCTCCGAGGCATCGAAATCCTGCGCCCGATACTGAGTCTACCCTTCCTCAAGCAGTACATTCAGCTTCGGCTTCGACTGTGCCAGGCCGATTTCAGCAGGCGCCAGGGCGACGATGGGTATAAAGCAGATAGGGATAAGCTTCAGGTACATAGAGATAGCATCTTAGAGACGCAAGGTATTGCTTTTCTAACAGGGTGGCTATTACAGGGCGACTATCCATCTCCCTTTGTTATTATAAAATCCGTGCTTTTGACTACCTGTCCACCGGTTGCTGGGTCTGTCAGCCTGACCGTCAGGGTATAGATGCCCTCAGGAAAATCAGCCGTTTCGATAGAGGTGTATTTATAGGCCGTGTCGTCCAACACGGCATCTTCAAACGTGTAGATGACCGCCTGCTCGTTCTCTGAAGCAGTGAACAAACCACCGATACCGGTGAGAATGCGGCTTGCTACGCCTTTTTTGTCTTTCTTTGGTTTGATTTCAAGCTGGGTCTGATAGGCGGACCGACCTTCGGTATCCGGCGTCAAGTTGTAGGCTTCGTAATACAAATGAACCGGTTGGGCTGATCGATAGAGACGGGATGGATGCGGTGTGATATCCAGGCCATGACGGACGAAGGGACCTCCATCTATTGTCGGCCTGATGAAGGTAGACAGTTTGATATCACTGATCATCAGACTATCGCCACGATAGTCCGCCACTGTCAGGGGATATTTGAAAAGACCGATACGCCGGCTAACCTGATCCCGGATGGAAAGCGCGGACTGATACGGACCGGCATCGGTCAGGAACGTCATCATCGAGACATACGTGCTATCCGCTTGCGGCGTATTGGCTATATCCTTCAACGGCCTTTCTATGGGGCCTATGGTATCCTCGATAGCCATAATCCATCGGTAATCATTATCCCGTAACGAGAATCGGCTAGCCAGCTGTGTCTTCATACCCTGGCCATCCGCCGCATGTCCCAGTGCCAGCCAGGGGACGCTGTAGGCGACTTCCACCAGCGTGCGATCGTCATCATCTCTGAACGTGACGACATCAACCGCTGCATCAAGCGGATCACCGCCATAATTATAGTCGTAATTGTCCGGCACCCGTTTTATCAACGCCTCCGCCATTCTCCTGGGATGAAAATTGTTTATCCCGCCTCTAAGTTTTTCTATCGGATAATCATATTTATCCGTACCACGCTGATCTACAAAGAACAACTCGAGGTTGTGCTCTACATACACCCAGCTTTCCGTCTTGAATGGCGCAACAGAAGTAGGGCTGGATGTAAGGCCAGGTGTGACGTTCAGACGAGTACGGAAAGGATTCATCGGGTTCCTGTTACGATCCCGAATAACATCCACGCCTGTATTTTTGATCGGTGTGGATGTGGCCCCGTCTGTACCGGCGGCGACAAATCCAGTACGGCCGTCCGGGTCCCCATAGCGGACATAAATCTCACCACGACGATCCCACGGAAAACCAGACCGGGAAAACATCAGCCGGGCATACGTTATCCGCCGATAGTGCTCCACCAGACGTTCGTTGATCCTTGAGGTTGGATCGGGATCACGCATATCCCAGAATCTTCGTCGGAACTCAGGAAAATCGTCTTCAGATACCTCCCTCGAAGCCTGAAACTCGTGCTCAGCGCCGACCAGGTTCAGTTTACGGTACAAGGCCCTTTCTTTTACATCGAGTAAGGGGATGTAAGTCTCATAGACCGCCAGGGCCTCTTTGAAAAGACCTTCGGCTTGATGATCCATGGCCAGCAACTGAAAGCGCGCCGATTTGTAGGCCGGAGCCAGATTCTCGCCATGGATTTCGGCCAGCTCATTGAACATGCGCAGACCATCCTTAAACCGGCCGATTGCAACAAAGCACCGACTCAAATGACTCAAAGCCTCTTCATGGCCCGGCGTAGATTTTATTTGTTGTAAAAAGTAGGGAATTGCCTTGGCGCACTGCCCCAAAGGATATTCATACGACCGGCCGAGTTGGAAATATGCATCCGGATGATTAGGGTCTATTTCCAGCGTTTTTTCAAAATACTTATGCCCATCGATATAGGCGCCGTAGTCACGTGTACGTCCCAGCTTGGTCCGACTGACGTAGGTCATCCCCAGGTGGTACTGGATATCCGCCCGATCAGGTGCGAGCTTTTCAGCACGTTTGAACATAGCCCGTGCATCCAGCCGGCGGTTCGGCTTTCGTAGAAGGACCAGCCCCTGACCGATAAATCCTTCCGGACTTTTCTTATCCAGCCGAGCGGCTTTCTTGAACATTTTTTCCGCTGCCTTGTCCTGCGATTGAGCGTACAAGGCCATACCAAGGCAATAGTGAGCAAGGTATGATTTCGGAAAGTCGGCCACGGTCTGCTGAAAGACCGCTTCTGCCTCATCATACCGGCCATCTTGATACATCTCCTGCCCGGATACCAACAGATGCGACAGATCCGCCTCCTGAGCAGAACCGATCCCGGGTACAGCACAAAGGCAAAGGCAGGCAATGTAGGCGAAAATACGAGATGGCATAATCCACACTCCGGGCGTGGAGGGTGAGGTGTAAATGGCTTGCGGGCGTACGGCGCACCGTCCAGCTGTGGTACGCCCCGTCTTCAATTTTCTACAACGACAAAATCAACAAACTTGGTTGTTTTTTGATTGGAGTTGAGGTCCGTAATCGTCAGAGTCAAGCTATAGGTGCCCGCAGGTGAATCGCTTGTGTCAATAGAGGTGTATTTGTATTCATCAGATTTGATCCCTCCGTCTTCGTAGGTCAAAAATACGGATTGTTCATCTTCAGACTGCGTAATCAGGCGACCCAGGCTGGTCAGCAGGCGCCAGGCAAAACCGCGTTGTTCCTCTTTGGCCGTGATCTCTAGATCTGTCTGAAAGGCGGTTCGTCCTTCTGCGTCGGGTGTCAGATTATACAGCTCATAGTATATAAATACCGGTGCCTGCTGCGGATACATGCGCGCCGGGTGAGGCGTAATGTACAAGCCATTTCTTACAAAGAGATTGGTTTGGTCTGTTGGTACTATGGAGGACGACAGTTTGATATCACTCATATGTAATTCAGGCGTGCTGTAATCAGTCACTGCAAGAGGCGACGTATAAATACCGAAGCGTTTTGAAACCGAATCCCTGACAGCCATGGAAGAACGGAAGGTACCGGCCGGCACCTGAAACGAAAAAGCCGCCGTTTGAAGCTGAACCGCCTCGTTCTCTGTCATCGGTCGTGCGACCGGGCCCATCGAAAAGGCGGAAGCTTTGACATGATTCAAATGCTCATCCCGCAAGGCCACACGTCCATTGAACCAGGTTTGCATACCGAGGCCATCCTCTGCATGGCCCAACTGATTGGAAGGGATGCTGTACGCCACCTCGATCTCCGCCTGATGGTCAGCGCCTTTGAAGGAAACCATATCATAGACAAAAGTGAGCTGCTCACCACCATAGTCATAACGGAAGGATTCCGGCACTTTTTTAATCAGTTCTTCGGCTTGCTTTCTTGGTGTATTGAGAAATTGCTGTGCAAGCCGATTGGTCTCACCGAAGTTGGAACCGGCGGATGGTAACTCGATGGTCTGGAGAGGATAATCGAACTCACCTGAGTTCATCTGGTCTGAAAAAAACAGCTCCAATCCGAATGGGACATATACCCAGCTCTCCGTAGGAAAGGAGACCGCTCTGGTCTCACGGCTTGCCCGACTCAAAAATCCGTCTTCTGACCAATCTGAGGCGCCGGTACTGAGCCGCATTCTATACCGCTGCCGGTTCTGATCACGAATCGCATCGACGTGCTGGTTACTGGTTGGGAAAATATTAAACACGACATCTTCACCCGACTGTAATAAAAAGTGCTGGCGGTCATCCGGTTCACCGAAACGAATATAAATATCTCCACGGCGGTCCCAGGGTTCTTTTCCCTCCGAAAAGTGACGTCTTGAAAACATCACCCGGCGGTAATGCTCGGCCAGGCGTTCATTGAGGACCGTGGTAGGATCCGGATCACGGGCAGCCCAATAGGTCCGCCAGAGCGCCTGCTTCTCTTCTGCTGAGGCCATCTGATACGCTTCGACCTCCTCTTCGGACGCCACTTGAGACAGATTCTTATACAGAGCGGCTTCGACCGGATCGACTGATTCTAACCCGGTCATATACTTTTCGTAAGCGCTATAGGCGCGGTCGTGCTTATTCTGTGCATGATAAAAATAGGCTTCGAGCCGCCCGAGCATCGCCTGAATAATCGGATAGGTTTTTACATCGTACCTACCGGCCAGTTGCTGGAACAGACCAAATCCCCGTTGATACTGTTCCAGGCGAATGGCACCTGCCGCCAATCGATACATGGCCTGATGGTGGTCCGGTGTTACAGACGCCTGCTTATAATACCAGGGCAGTGCCAGATCCAGATCACCATTGGTCGTTTCAAAAGTATAACCTAACTGAAAATAGGCATCCGGATGTTCCGGGTTCAGCTCAATCGCCCGCTGAAACGAATCATGACGCTGCTCAAACTCTTTTTTGACTTTACCGCGTCGAAAAATTCCGAGCTTTATCTTACCGTACGTCAACCCTCGATGATAAGGAATATCCGCGTTTTCAGAATCGAGTTCTTCCGCTTTATCCAACGCCTTTCGGGCATCTTTATCCTTCTCTCTATGGATATACACCTTCGCCAGTTCGATATGACCTTCAATCAATGTATTGTCTATTTTTAATGCGTTCTTGATGGCCTTCTCGGCATCTTTATACCGGCCCTGGGCATCCAATACTCGACCAAGCCAGAAATGGGCCATCACCGATTTGGATTCCTGCTCCAGAAGCGATCGCAGGGTCTCTTCTGCTGCCTCATACTGCTGCGCGTCATACTGCGTCCTGCCCTGCTCCAGCAGAGACGAGGTGTTCTGCCCAATCGCCGGTAGCGAATGAAGACATCCGCCTATCGTTACAAACAACAACCATCTGGCAAAAACGATACCCATAGATTCTCTCATAAGACATCCATCCATTAAAGCGGAAAGGCGCATGAAGGTGCGCCTGTTATAGTTAATACGTTGAGTTGGAAATTTACCCTATCGCATACTTGACCTATTCTATACCCACAATTCTATACATAGCAGCTTCTTTCGCAGTGCTGTCAGGTCCGATATCGGTTTTGTCTGGTCCAACCGGCGCATATCTTCGGGTAGTTGCATTGGCTCCGATTTTCTAAACTGACATATCCTGCTTCAATTATCCATCAACTGCATGTCGATGGGCTGTTGTTCTTCAGTAATTGAAAATGCAGTTGAACGATCATTCGTCACGGTGAACTCTTTTGTTTTGGATACCATCTGGCCGCTATGCAGATCCTTAATGTGGAGGGTCATCGCATACGTACCGGTCGGAGATTCACCGGTATCTATCGACGTATAGCTGTATGTATCTGCCGTGACCCCACCGTTCTCAAACACCATGCGTACAGATTGATCGTCATCAGATCGACCGATCAGCTTACCGACCCCGCCCAATAATTTCCAGAAAATATTGCGTCGACGCTCTTTCGTCGTAACCTCTAACTCGACCTGATACGATGTTTGGCCCTGTGCATCCTGGGTCAGATTATACACTTCGTAGTAAAAATGCACAGGCTCGGCCCGCTGATACAACCGGGCCGCGTTGGGCTCGATTTTCAGTCCGTTACGCATAAAAGGCCCATCTCTTTCGTCCGGCGTAATGGACATGGCCAGTTTGATATCGCTGACCATGAGAGAATCGCCGATATAATCGGGCACGGTAACCGTCTGCTCAAAGATACCGATGCGCCGCGTGGCTTCATCACGGACCTCAACAGCAGAACGGTAGCTGCCAGCCGGCGCGTTCATATTGAGTGTAGCCGTATGCAGACCTACGCCTATTTTGTTTCTGGCCACGATTTCCATGGGTCTTTCAATCGGGCCGATGCGATCTGAGACGTTGGCCATACGGTTATAATCATTATCCCGAAAAACTACATGGCTGTTGAGCCAGGTGTTAAGCCCCTGGCCATCTGCAACGGCCCCGAGCTGGTATGACGGCACAACATACGAAACCTCCACATAAGTCTCCGCCTCACCTTTATACGTCACGATATCGTAGAGGAAATCCAGATTGTCGCCGCCATAGTCAAAGGCATATGATTCCGGCGTTTTTTTGATTAAATCCTCCACCACCCGTTTGGGATGAAACCGACCCTGCGTACTGGCTTCCTCAATGTTTGTTTCGTGAATGCCGAGCGGGTAGTCAAAATTACCCATACCGAGTTGGTCCACGAAAAACATCTCCAGGCTATGGTTGATATAAACCCAGCTCTCCGCGATAAACCCCAGCGCCTGCGTCTCCGTGCCAGCGTTAAGTAAAAAAGTCTCCACACTTCCTGACGATTGTGCAAGGACCCGATCATCGGTAGCCGGGTCTTGAATCTGCCTATTGAGATCCGATCCCCAGGCTGCCCCGCCATTGTCCACCTTCAGCCGATAACGGAAAAGATAATTGCGCTCCCGAATCGCATCAATACGTGCATCACCGGTTGGCCTGTAGTTATCCAACGCCTTTTCACCCGCCTGCATAATAAAGTGCTGTAAATCATCGGGATCGCCATAGCGAATGTAAATATCTCCCCGGCGATCCCAGGGTTGTTGCCCTCGAGAATAATTTTCCCGCACATGCATAACGCGCCGATAGTGCTCAACCAGCCGTTCATTGATAAGGGTGGCCGGATCTGGATCCCGTGACGCCCAGAATATTCGGCGGATTTCATTTTGTTCGGCTTCGGTCGCCTGGGCATATTCCAGATATGCTTCTTCCGACGCGATAAAGGCTAAATCCGTATAATAGCGCCGTTCCTCCGGGCTGAGAGAACCGAGGTATTGCTCATACACTTTACCGGCTTCTTCATATCGTTTTTGAGATTGCAGATAGGAGGCATTCAATTGGGCAACAAGCGTATGGGCATACTTCGGAAGGGCATCTCCGTAGATATCGAGTAATTGGGTCAATAAATCGACCCCCTCACGGTACTGACCGGTTAAAAAACAGCATCTTCCGAGATGAGACAACGCATCCCGGTGACCCGGATTAACAGAGAGCTGTCGATAAAAAATGGACAACGCTTTTTCATAATCGCGGGAGGGGTATTCAAAAGACAACCCCAATTGATAGTACGCATCGACATGTTGGGGATTATTTGCCGTCGCTTGTTGAAATGCCTTCCGCGCCTGCATCACATAGAGCGGTGCAGCCGGATCACGCTTGCTTTGCTCCATGTAGGATATACCCAGGTAATAATACACCTCAGCGTTTCCCCTATCGTATTTAAGGGCTTCCTGCAAGGTCTGGCGGGCATCAATCATACGATTCTTTATACGCATATAAGTCCGGCCCAAACCAATATACGCTTCCGGATACTGTTTTTTACGGCGAATCGCGTCTTTAAACTGTTTAACGGCTTCTTTGTTTTTCCTGAGCTCGTAATAGGTCAATCCAAGCCAGTAATGCGCTTCTGCGTCCTTTGGCTGAAGGTCAATCGCCTGGCGAAGCACAGATTCCGCTTCATCAAAGCGTTTCTGATCATGTAAAGAAAGACCGGTATCGAATAAGGTTTGGAAACCAGGCTCTGTCGTTTGCGCTCCGGCTTTTATTGCCAAAAACATAACGATCACAAGAAAACTGGTGAGAACCCAACGGACAGCGCTGTGAAACCGGTCCTGTGCAGAGGCGGGCAGAGAACGCATAATGAATCCAATCAGACCAAAGTTTGGTTGATAAAATGGTGTCCCTGGGACACGTATCAATAGCTTCGTAACCTATTCATCACCTGATGATCAACTTTTTTCCAATCAACCCATCAGACAATCAAAAATCACTCAATATATAACTATACGTTTGTGATGGTCTTTACCCCAATATCGAAGGACGTATAAACCCTGTCAAGCTGATTCTTTAGTGCTGGAAGCATGCCCTGTCATGCGTTGAACTGTACGCAGTAGACGGACATATGGGGAGTCTGAGGGGGAAGGGATAAACAGATCTTCCTGATCGGGAGGTGGATCGTTATCAGCATCTAGTGCACTCGTTTGACGGTTAAGTAATATCTGTATGTTAAAAAACAGATCTCGGTGCAAACCACTAAAACAAAACCGCACCGGCGCTTTGGATTGCAAACAAAGTACCGATGTCAATATATCCAACTGAGGACTTAAATCGACAGCCATGGTCAAGCCGGTCCCGACCACCCGATCCAACAGATTTGAGGAAGGTGAACCTGTCCATCGACGGTCTGTATCACTGATTGTGATAACCTGAAAGCCCTCCTCGGAAAGATCACAGGCCTTCGTTGCAGACGCTTCACCCAAAACGATCGTCGATTTTGCCTGAAGACACGTAATCAGTTCCGGGATGACATCGGCTGCGAGGCGGGCTTCTTCAGGATCAGCCGGCAGGCATATTAAAAAACGCTCAATGCTGCTTAGTGCATCTGGAAATCCGATAACCGGCATAGGACGAAACCAGCGCCACCAAGTATACCGTCTAAGAACATATCGTTCTTTAGTTGATAACCTATCCATAATTTATAGTGTAACAAGGATTGTAATTCCTGTCAATGTTATACGAAGTCTGCAGGAAGATGGCACAAAGGCCATTGGTTTTTACACCTGACCTATTCCGTCACCAAACTAATCTCTATGGCCTCAAGTTAATTTAATCGCTGGCAAATCGAGTTAATTATCGCTATATTATTTGCGATAATACATAAATATATGCCGGATTTACAGATCAGATTATCCATCAGGCTTTATTTGATTCAACATCCTGCATCCCAATTGGAGTATTTTGGCCCTATGAATATATTTCCGGACTCATCTGAGGCTTCAGATGGCGTATCTGACGCCTCAAACCATCGTACAGGATATGTCGCTATTATTGGTCGCCCGAATGTCGGTAAATCCACGTTGATGAATGCCCTGCTGCATCAACGGCTATCGATTGTGACACCGAAACCCCAGACGACCAGACAGCGGGTTCTGGGAATTTTATCTGAACCGGATTACCAGATTTTGTTTATGGATACCCCGGGATTACTTCAACCCGGTTATAAATTACAGGAATATATGTTGCAATCTGCCATACATACCATCCGTGACTCAGATGTAACCGTTGCGATGGTGGACAGCACAAGACATCTCAAGGATCTTGACTCGGCAACGCGTGGTCATCTTGACCAAAGCCCTGGCCCTGTGGTCCTTGCCCTCAATAAAATAGATCGTATACCCAAATTGTCTATACTCCCTCTGATTGAGAAGGCCTACGATCTTTTCCCGTTCAAGGAAATCGTTCCCATCTCTGCGTTACAAGACGATGGTCTGGATAGCTTATTGTCAACGATAGTCAAGGTGCTCCCTGAAGGGCCGGCATTATACCCCGAAGATATGGTGACGGACCAACCGGAGCGATTTTTCGTTGCTGAAATTGTGCGTGAGCACCTGTTTCTCGCTATGCGTGATGAGCTGCCGTACTCTTCTGCAGTGCAGATCGAAGATTTTAAGGACCGGTCTAACGGGGTCGCCTATATACAAGCCTCTATTATTGTGGAGAAATCTTCTCAAAAGGGAATAGTTATTGGTAAAAAAGGCGAGATGTTGAAAAAAATCGGATCCGATGCCCGGCAGGCAATTACAGCATTTCTGGATCGTCCCGTCTACTTGGACCTATGGGTTAAAATCCGACCAACCTGGCGTAAGAGAGAGCAGGAATTAAAACGATTGGGGTATGGACGGTAAGACTCAAACCCGGTAAGGCACGATAGGCCTCGGAAGGGCTATCAAGCTTGAACAGATACTTGTAATCGAAGGATGCGATGTGTCCGGCTGGGACCATCAACTTGAACCTGCTTAGGTGGTGATTACGATCGAGACGCGTTGTATTTTGGTTATTGATGACCGGCCGGAAATCTTAAACTACATAGAGCTTAATTTAATCAAGGAAGGTTTTGAAGTCCTGAAGGCGGGGACGGGAGAGGATGGGGTCAATCTGGCCGTTAATAACAGGGTGGATCTGGTGTTGACGGACTTGCGGTTACCCGATCTGGATGGCGTGGAAGTGATGCGTCAAATCCATCAACATATTCCACAACTACCTACCATCATTATGACGGGATTTGGCACCATAGAAAATGCCGTAGATGCAATGAAACAGGGCGCGCATGATTATCTGACCAAGCCCATGACCATCCAGGATCTTACTTTTCGTATTCATAAAGCGCTTGAGTTTGCAGATCTTAAGGGCCAGGTTCGCCATCTAAAGGATGCCCTTAAGGATACCCATCGATTTGACCGTATTATCCGAGCCAGCGGTATGATGGACAAACTTTGCCGTCATGCGGCGCAACTGGCGACCAGTGATGTGACCATTCTCATACAGGGTGAAAGCGGAACCGGTAAAGAACTTCTGGCTCAGGCTATTCATTACAGCAGCCCACGCGATGAAGCCCAATTGGTGCCGATTGATTGTGCCACGTTGACGGAAACCCTTCTCGAAAATGAATTATTCGGTCATGCCAAAGGGGCCTATACCGGTGCATACGGTCAACATGCCGGCCTTCTGGAAACCGCTAACCACGGTACGGTTTTTTTAGATGAGATCGGTGATATGCCGTTAACAACACAAGCCAAATTACTGAGAGTGCTTCAGGAACGGACTTTCCGCCCGGTCGGCAGCACCAAGAATATATCTATTGATGTACGCGTCATTGTCGCGACCAATAAGAATTTAAATGAGGCGGTTCGAAACAATACATTTCGTGAAGATCTGTATTACCGGGTCAGCGCAGCCACATTGGTAATTCCACCGCTTCGAGACCGGACAGATGATATTCCCGCACTGGCGCGACATTTTTTACAGACCTGCGCTGAATCGAGTGGTCGGCTGTTCACCGGGTTCTCCACAGCGGCCATGCACCGTTTACTGGCCTATCCCTGGCCCGGCAATGTGCGAGAATTGTTCAATAAGGTGAAATATGCCACAGCCATTGCAAAAGGGGCTGTAATAGAAGCCGATGATCTATTCGCGTCCTATGATGAGGCAGAGCTCAAATCGTTTCGAAGTGCCAAAGACGAAGCGGTAAAAATCTTTGAACGTCAGTACCTGAATACGCTTCTACGAGCCCATGAGGGGAACGTAGCTGAGGCTTCAGAGACCGCTGGCGTTAACCGAACCAACCTCTACGCCCTCCTTCGCCGAAACAACATCGATCCCGCCGTATATAAAATGAACGAAAATGGCTCCGCCCAAGAATAATAAGAACCCTATTTTCTAAATTCTTACTGATCCCCCAAGAAAAATTAAGTGTTTTTGCAATAAACAAAATAACCCCCATTGTTTCAGGGTAGGAAATTCCCTACTGTGATATATATCCTCTTATTATACCACGTATGGTATCTTGCTAATTTGACCTGAATTTCATCTTAGGGGGTGTATGAGAGCAAATAATGCATAAAGGACTCGTCATAATAAGGTGGATTCTGAATAACGACCTGTTGGAAGTGGCGTGTAGGTATAAGATGCTCCTCTTCACGTTGCTTCTTGTTATGCAGGCATCGATACTCTGGGTCGGGCAAGATATAGATAAAAGAGTAACACGTTGACTCACCTGTAACCGAGCACGGATTTCCATCCATCAATGGCTCCAAGCGTATTAATATATCAGGATGCATATTCTGATTATCGCTACATCCATATCGAGAGGAGATAGAACATGCAACGGTCTATATTCCATCTGTTCACCGTTCTAATTATCGTGATTACATACCCGGCAGGAGGATCAGCGCAATCTATCTGGACGGCTCAATACCCTGGCGAACATTCTGTGACACTCGAAATAATGAAACCGAATTTTCCAGGACGTTCGAATTTTTCCTTTGCCACATCGGTGTTGTTCCTTTCGACGAGCATACCCCTATCAGATCAAACAAATATTGTACTGGATCTTCCGTTTTCCCATGCCGGCAGCAGTCGATCTTCCGACAACACTGTGGGAAATCCTTATGTCGGCATAGAGTTAGGTGGCCAGAACGCACACGTTTATCCTGAATTTGGGGTCCGATTGCCAGTCCTTACGTCATTTGGTGACGGCGTATTGGTCGGCCGGTTATCTGACTTTGACCGTCTTGAAGCCTTCACACCCGATATTTTTTCTATATCGGGGATGCTCAATTACCAGCATAGGGTGGATTCGGGACTCACGTTGCGATTGCGAGGCGGCCCCATCTTGTCGATTAATCCCAGCCGGGGACAATTCGAAAAAGCCAGCGAATGGATTCTGGCCTATAGCGCCCAGGCCTGGGATCAGGGTCAACAAATCAGGATCGGTGCCGGCATCAGTGGGCGTGCTATCCTTACCGGTGATTATAGCATCGGGGAGCGGATGGTGGATCAACTTGGTTTTACGGCCACTCTGATTTAAGGCGAGTATCAACCGGGTATACATGTCCGTGTCCCAATAGATGATGATTTAGGCAGGTTGCTGGATATGGTCATCGGAATTCAGATCAGTCGCCTGATAAAATAAGAGACAGGAGTTGCAGCTATGAGTAGACCTGATACGTGTCCTGTACGAAACCGATGGCGTCGTGCGCATCCTCAGTCCGGCTGGCGGAATATGAGACCCTTGGATTGGAGGTTTGAGATGTGTGCCGTACGGAGAGTCTGTGTCCTGCTGATATGCTTATATATGATTGACGGCTGTGGTGAGAATCCGCTGTCGAGTACTACACCCGAGGTGGATGCGGGGAACAACCAGTTTTTGATGGTCGCATCGGGAGACTCGGTGTCGGTGACGCTGGATGGTACGAACTTCAGCAATCTGGATGGCGCGGTCAGTCATACCTGGCGCTGGACCGATGCGAACGGGGCCCATACCGTCACCGGCGACATGGTGTCTTTGATGTTGCCTCCAGGTACCTACGCGTTCACGCTTACGGTGAGTGACGAGGAGAACACCGCCACAAATACCATCATCATCAATATAGCGTCTCGTGATCGTGTTCTGGTGGACGCATCGCATGACGGTGGCGTCTGGTGGTCTCGGCAGGGGCCTAATCCGGATGCACCTCACCAGGGCAAGGCGCTGGCAGATCATCTCAGGAGTCTGGGCTTCGAAGTGGATGAGCTGCCCGGAGGAACGCAGATAACCGATGAACTGTTGGGGCAGTATGGCGGCATTATACGTGCCGGAAATTTCGGCTCCTACCGCGATTTTGAATTAGAAGCGTATGAGCGGTTCATAGACCGGGGCAGATCGTTGATTTTGATTTCCGAATTTCTGCGTCCAGGCGTTCGGGATGAGCTGGCAGATCTTCTCGGGATCCCGTTTGTCGGGGTGGCGAGGGGCTTTATCTCCCAATTCGGGACACATCCGGTGACTCAGGGTATGACCCCTCTGTTATACAACGCGGGATCTGTCATACTCTCACCCGCCGACCATCCGAATATCGAGGTTCTTGGACGGTTACGGAATTCGGTTTTTGTTGACCTTGACGGAGATGGAGGGCAGGATCAAAACGAGCCGACCGGCGCCGCCGTCATGGGTATTTTACGTCATCCCTCCGCTCGGATCTTTTCCCTGGGCGACATCAAGGGGATCGAAGGGGTGCCGCAGCCGTTTGTGGATAATTTGGTATCGTGGGTGTTTGGGGACAATTAATACAAACACGCCACTGGGGTTGTTTACGAGAAACTGGCCAATGATAAGTTCTGTCACTCAATGGTGCTACCATAATTCTGTAAGTACATACAGTTTTTGAACTGACATGGAGATATACTCATGGATCAAACATTAATATGGGGTTCCTTCCAGCGATATTCGAGTCTGCTGTCTATTACCTTATCCATCCTATTGACCGCTTGTCAGTTGGAAGAAGATAAAGGAGCGCCGATACCAGACCCTATCGTGACTTCCTTGGTTCCATCGGCTCTCACGATTTCAGAAGGACGACAAGCAAACATTCACGCTACAACAGATAGGCCGCTTACACTATCCCCCATTAATGGACAGAATGCTTTTTTCACAAAGGTATCAAAAGAGATGGCCGCCGGACCGATCGGATCTCGACGAGTCGGCACGAATGGAAGAACAGGGTTGCACCTCGTGGTAGGTTATGGGGCTGGCGGAACCGACTATATCGAGTGGAATTCCAGTGACCTTCAAGTAGCAGGTGTCAGATCGACCCCTCCCAATTTTGCTTCCGTGTTCGCCTACTCGCCGGGAACTGCCGTAATAAATGCGGGGGTACAGACTAGTTATGAGCCAAGGCCTATCTATTCGGCAGAGGCGACCGTCTCTGTACTACCGGTAACGGCTCAGTCCATTGAGCTGACGCTTAACGGTTCTCAAGCGCTTCTACATACAATGTTCAAGGAAACTCAGTCGGTTTCCGACACCGTCGCGGTCGGGATTGGTGATTTTACGAGGTTTTGTCCCGTTATCAAGGACAGCGTAGGCGTAACCGTGCAAAGATCCGGCATAACCTGGACGTCCTCCGACGTAACGGTGGTAGAGATTCCCGAACTACCCGGTAGAACTTTGGGGTCCGTACCATATAGCGGGGGAAGGGCCGAGATTCACGGAAAGAAACCCGGAGCGGTGACCGTCACAGCGACATTTCAGCATCTGATCGCGAGCGCACAGATCAAGGTAGAATAGGCCGAACACTACTCCTGTGCGGCAATCCTGGGTTCTTCATCTCATTGGGGTTCGATACGGTTACATTGAAGTTTATGATTTCGGTTACCGGATATTGATCCGTATGACGGTGGCAACATGTGAGAGCAAAAACATCATCCGGCTGATCATGTATACCCAAATATATTCAACTCAATAATTTATGAATGGGGCAGGAATAAATACTTCGCCTACCTCGCCCTTCAGCTCTATTGGATGTTGGGAAAATGTAAGCGGAAAAGGCCCGCACTCCAAAAAGATTTTGAAGAGTTGAGCTTCATAAACCATGAAAACGGCACGGATTCGCTTATCTACCAGGAGGGGTTTCTTAAACAATCAGCCAGCAGATTTGTTTTGGATTGGATTATTAATCATCAAACTGAAGATACCCTGGCTCTGAATTACTGTTCCATTCAGAATGCGAGCTATAAAGACAAATTATGGTCTTTAGACCTGGCAGATTATTTTTCAAAGAAGGCATGCACAATAAAGTCGAAAATGCTCCTGAATTGTGCCGGGGTATGGACAGATAAAGTTAATAAGCAATTCGGAATCCAAAGTCCTTATAAACATGTCTACAGCAAAGGCGTTTTTGTGGGTTATGAGAGATCGAGAACACACCATTTACCTTTGATTTTTGAAATGGGGGCGAAAGGAGACACCCTGGCTTTTATCCCCCGGGGGACGGTCTCTCTCTGGGGGCCGACAGAGACCATGGAAAAATCTATTGAACGTGGATATTCGATTACACCTGAAGATATCGATTTCTTATCAAAACACGCGTCTCGAAATTTGAAATCTTCCCTGGCCGATTCACAGATTGTATCGCTCCGCTGTGGCCTGCGGCCTCTTGCTGTGAAGAAAATATTTGATGCAGACTGTTATCCACTTGATATCTCCCGGCACCATAAAATTGTTGAAGATTCAGATTTACCATGGATATCCATTTATGGGGGCAAAATGAGTGGATGTATTTCAATGGCCGAAAACGTAGCAAAGAAGATCTCAACAAGGATCTCCCCTGGCTTGAAAGAATGTTCACCGCCTGACGATAAAACCAGAAAAATAAGGTACGCCTGTTTCCCAGGTTTGAATGACAAAGTGCCTGCCATTGACTGGTGCGTTAGTCATGAGTTTTGTTGTACCCTCGAAGATTATTTGAGAAGGCGAACAAACATTTCGTAATGGACGCCTGGAGAGGGGCTCGGATTTCACTATGGAAATGTGCAACACCTCAAAGAGTTATCATCACATTTGCCGGAATATGAAAAAAACAATCATGAACATGCCCTGCGTGAATATAAAAACGCCGTACATCGAAATTTTGAACATTAATTGAGAGCGCAAATCTAAAAACTTAAGGCAGAATATCATGACCTCTGACAAAACAAATATTCCAGCTATCTTAGAGGGTGTACCGAAAGTTCTTTCATCTGTGATCTATGCTGATTACCCTTGATGTCTCATCGTGTTTTCCATGGTTCTCTCCCCGTATTCTCTCGATAAACCGAGGTGGTTGTAATGTCTCGTAAACCCTATCCGCCTTTGCCCCCTTAGCCTTTGGATGGGGTGTTGTACTCGAACAAAAGGAAGAGGAAGCCTACGCCGCGATACGGACTATGAGGAACAATGCCATCATCATCATGACAGTAAGTGTAATTTGTGCTCTTCTAATCGGTCTTTTTACAGCACGATCTATCGTTAAGCCTGTGCTTCAACTGGTCGATGGCACGCAGCGTGTTTCTCAACGGGATCTGTCCCACCGTATTGAGCTCGACCGATAGGACGAGATCGGTCAACTGGTAATATCGTTTAACGCCGTGGCTCAATCGCTCAAGGAAAGTTATGATGGTCTTGAGCTGGAGGTGGAGAAAAAAACGGCGGCCTTGACCCAAGCCCTCAAAGAAGTTGAACGGCTCAATTCGCTCAAATCTCAATTCGTCTCCAGTGTGTCCCACGAGCTTCGCACGCCATTAACCTCGATCAAAGGGTATGGGGATACGCTGGTTCGGTTACAAGAAAAGATTTCAGTGTTCAACGCGTGGAATGTGCACAAACGATCAGTGTTGAAAGTGCTCGGCTCACGGGCCTCATCAATAACTTGCTCGACTTATCGAAAATTGAATCCGGCGTAATTTCACTGGATAGAATGGCGATGGACCTTATATCTATAGCCCTGGACGCCCGTCAGACCGCCCAACCTCGCGCATCTGAAAAAAGCATATCGATTGAAGTACACGATGATGAATCTCTACCTTTTGTTCTGGCTGATCGGGATGCCATGCGACGGGTCTTCGACAATCTCATCACCAATGCCATCAAATATACACTTGATGGGGGTCTGATCTCTATCTCATTCACGCAAACGAAAACCCATGTCTATACCCATATCGGAGACACAGGTGTTGGTATCGAAGAGGAAGATCTCAAACACATTTTTGATCGATTTTACAGAATAAAAGTACCCGGTAGACAGGAAACAGGCACCGGACTTGGCCTGTCTATTGTTCAGATTCTGGTTGAAGATCATGAAGGCCATGTATCCGCTTGCAGCACCCCCGGCCAAGGCACGGTATTTACTTTCTCCCTCCCTCGTTTTAGCCCGGAGGATATCACTTATGCTTCAACAGAAACGCATTCTCGTTATTGATGACGAGGTTAATGTAGCCAATTTGCTACGTATGAATCTTGAGGCGGAGACTATCAGGTTATGATGGCGTTCGATGGCGTTGAGGGGCTATTGCAAATCGAGACTGATCCACCGGACCTGATTATTTGTGATGTGATGATGCCACGGATGGATGGGCTCGAATTATGTAATAAGGTTCGGGGGGATACTGCCACGGATGCCATTCCATTTATCTTTCTAACCGCCAGGACAGAAAAACTGGAAACCCTGGAAGGCTTTCAAATGGGGGCGGATGATTATATCACTAAACCCTTCGATATGGATATGCTGGTGGCCAAGGTGCGTGTTATTTTTAATCGATTAGACCGGGTTCGTGAAGAAGGATAGGATCTTTTCAAAAATACCAGTCAGGATCTCAACCGCATCTCATCCCTCGGTATTCTGGCCGCATCCATTGCTCATGAGATTCGTAATCAGTTAACCTCTGTGGTGAGTAGCGCCGAGATGATTCGATTCTCCCCGGATGGTGAAAGCAAGGAAGAATATGCCGGTGTTGTGGTCCGACAAATCGACCGTATCAATCAAACCATCAGTTCCATGTTAAATTTTGCGAAAGGCCAGAGGACTAAATCCGAAATACATTCCTTGCATGAGATTGTAAAAGATGCCCTCGAACTGACCCGTCCTCAAATCATGACAGAAGACGTCATCATTACAACTGATGTTTCGAAATCGTTACCACCTGTCCTTGTAGACCGACCGCAGATATGTCAAGTCATCGTCAACCTGATTATCAATACCACCCAGGCTGTTTCCAAACATGGCCGTATTGAAATACATGCTACGGTCGAAGGGCAACAATGAACCTGTTTTACCATACAACTGCCCGTTTATTCTAAGGGCCAGTCGCAAGGACCGTCCTCTGTTGATTATCTGTTGAACTCATCGGAGTAATGCTTCTCCTATCTTCATACGGCTCCATTGAAGATAGGTCATTACGTCTGTCGAAAGATCTTCAACAGACCGTAAGTTGACCCAGGGCCTGGTAATCTGCTCATCATATTCATCAATCATTTTTAATATCCGGGTTGCCCATTGAACGGGAAGTATACGTTGATAGATCTGCATTTTCTCAAAGGCATACTTATCCGGGCTCTGCTCACAATAGATTCGTATACCATATTCACGCTCCTGTTCAGGCAAAGCAAGCGTTTCAGGATGCCAGAAAAACCCCGCCACCTCATAAATAGGATCCATTAATCCAGCATGCTCCCAATCTACCAGCCTTATAGTCCCGATCTCGTCCTTTAACATGTTACCGGGACGGCAGTCCACCTGACAAAGGCAGTGAGATGCATCCTGCCATAAGCGCTTTCGTAAATCTAAACCCTTCAAGTTCTGAAATAAACCCACCAATTGCTTCAACTCTTCTTGATATCTAAGCATATGCCCGGTCACTGAGCGGGTCATCGATTGTATCGTCTTTTCGATATAGCGAATACAATCCTCTGGCATTCTCGGACCTACGAATTCCTTGATCATTGGATCTGCGGGGATGGGCAAACGTTGTATTTTTTGCCATAGATCCTGCATCTGGATGACATCACTACGGGCGAGCGTTTCTGTTTGAACGGCTTCTCCCGGTAGTTTTTTGTAAATCAGAACGGGTACACCCAGATCTTTTGCATAGGTTTCAGCGAGTATGACCTCAGGCATGGCTCTAATCGGTTCAAGTAAACTCAATACCTTATACTCACGGACCAACCGGGAGCCATGGGTAACCGGGTAGACCTTTAATATGTATGAACCATAATCACCTTCTATTTCGAATAACTGATTGTTGTATCCATGGTCAAACAGGCTTATATTTCCATCTCTGATATACGAGACCAACGGATGACCTGAGGTTGTCAGGTTACGGGCATACCTTTTTACTGATTCTGTATCTACAGTTGGGTGATTAGAAGCTATCGGCATCAATCGTTTGCTCCGAATATCGTATGGTCTTTCACTTTGGTTCTCTTATCTATTTGCTATATATTATTATTTTATGATATACATAATATATATTTCGCGATCCAATTTCCATCAATGGAGATTTAGAATATGATATTTTTTCGTCTGTTTACCCCTGTATTTCCCTTGTTCAAACAGGGTGTCACAAGATGGTATATCTCAATGTGCATGGCGATCTGCCTTTCGATAATCACCTCCTTCGGATGCGGCGGCGCGCTTCAAAATTTTAATATCGTCTCCGATTCACAAGAAATAGAAATGGGGCGTCAATTTTCTCAAGAGCTCGAAAGGGAACTGAAATTTTACGAGGACCCTGAAGTGGTTGAGTATATACAGGATTTGGGTCAAAACCTTGCTAAGGTATCAAAACGAACGAACATCACCTATCATATTAAAGTCGTCGATACGGATGTCGTCAATGCCTTTGCCTTACCAGGCGGATACCTCTATGTCAATCGGGGATTGATATCCACCGCGGAGTCGGAATCCGAACTGGCTGGTGTTATGGGCCACGAAATCGGTCACGTTGTAGGTCGACACGGCGCTAAAGCCTTAAGTCGGCAAAATGGTCTACAGTTTATCACAGGTTTGGTTCTGGGGCAAAGTCCTGGGGCCGCCCGACAAATTGCGTCCCAATTCGCGGGGATCGGCGGGGCGCTCGGGATGTTTCATTATAGCCGGGAGGCAGAACGGGAGGCAGATGCTCTCGCAGTTGAGGAGTTGTATGAGGCGGGTATTGATCCGGATGGTGTCGCAAAGTTTTTCGAAAAACTCATGGCCCTCCATGAGAACGAATCAAGTGGCCTTGAGGCCCTTTTTTCTACTCACCCGCCAAGCGGTGAACGTGTCGAAAATGCACGGGCGGATATTGCACTGCTTCCTCAAAAACCGGATCTACGAAAAGACTCCGCACGTTTCCAGCGTATTAAAAAGCGGCTGCCGTCATTGAAAAAGCCGGAGGGAAAAAAGTGAACCACGAGGTGCCCGAAAGACACACGGCGCATACAGGCGTTTTTTTAAGAAAAATGATTTTGCCTTTTTCTCGTGTCATTTAAAGGCTCCGGGCCTCTTCCGGGCCATCCCCGTGGTTACATCGGCTTTATGCTGCACGTTTACGGGCAAAGCCTGATATCAATTCGCTGGCATCTGCCTTCGTCAGATCACCTTCCAGGGCCTTACGCAGTCGAAGACGGTCTTCCTCAGTATTACCTTCACGCTGAGCGATTTTCTCTATAAATGCCCGCTGTTTTTCCGTCACTGGATCGGACGTATATCCTGGTGCCTCAGTGACCTGCCCGACCCCATTACCTTCATTTGATCCGGTATAGAGGACAGGCCCTGCGTATAATTCAAGGGCGACACCGTATTCCGTGGCACATTTTTTCAACGCATCGGAGGCCGCCGCCTTAAACGTATCGCCTACCGTCATGGCATCCGTTCCATCTTTATTGAACGAGCCGCTGCCAAACTGCTGTTTTACAATCCCGGCCGCCGATAATTCGCCAAGTACAATGACTTCATCTTCAAGTACCTGCTGCTGGACCACCCGAAAGCTCCAGACCCCTTCGAATCCCTCATTTAAACGCGCAATTATTGAATGCGCTTCTACATAATCGAACGTCCTACCCGTATCATTCCTGCGTTGCTTTACTTCTGCTTGTGAAAATGGACGCGTAAGAATATCGAGATTAATCATGATACCTCCTCCTCTACTTTCACTACACCAATTTTTCACCATAACCTTTTATTATAAACAAGTTATGGAGAATTATCCTGCAACCGGCATATCAATGAACACCTAATCTCATCACACCCCAAATACACTATATATATGTTGTGTGGACGAGTTTTTTTACTGAGGCGTTTAAAATAAAATGGCTTTGTCCACAGCAGGAGATAAGGTACACGACCACATGATCTTCGGCCTTCGATACCACCACAAAGTTCTTGACGGTATGCCCCTGTCGTGGTATCCATTCATCAGGATGTCAGCACATTAATCTGAAATCCGTCATTGAAACGGAGAAGATCATGGACAGGCCACTTTTGCTTCAGGGTGCAACGGTCATTGACCCTGCTCAAAACCTGCATCAGATCGCTGATGTGGCCGTTCGAGATGGATGTATTGCCGCAGTTGGGGCGGACCTGCCAACCGCGGATGCCCACGTTATGGATGTCACCGGCCAATACGTCTTTCCTGGCCTGATTGATCTGCATACACATATCTGTTGGGGGTTTACCGATATCGGTCTGATCGCCGATGATGTGTGCCCTCAAACCGGGGTAACGACCATCGTGGATGCCGGTAGTTCAAGCTGGCCAAGCATGGGGGCCTTCCGAAAACATATCGCAGCCCCCTCAAAGACCAGGGTGCTGGGTTTTTCAAATATATCCAGTCTCGGTATCCCCACCGCGGGGACGCCAGAGGTGGACAATCTGATCTTTATCAATGTGGATCGTTCGGTTTCTTCTGTTGCGGAAAACCGGGATCTGATGATTGGCATCAAAGTACGTCAGGGCCAGCATCTGATCGGCAAGAATGGGGTCGAACCCACCCGGCTGGCCGTGGAAGCCGCCCGTCAATTGGATGTCCCTGTCATGGTTCATGTGGGCAATACCCCCTGCCCTCTGGGCGACATGATGGATCTGCTTCGACCCGGTGATATCATCACCCATGCCTATCACGGCTATTCACACGGCATTCTGGACGACCATCGCGCCGTGTGGACAGACGTGATTGAAGGGCATAATCGAGGGATCGTCATGGATGTAGGACACGGCGCGGGCAGTTTCAAGTTCGATGTGGCCCAGGCTGCGTTCGAGCAAGGCTTCTTTCCGGATGTAATCAGCACAGATCTGTATACCTCCAACATAAACGGCCCGGTCTTCGACCTGCCGACGACGATGTCCAAAATGCTTAACCTGGGCATGCCTCTTGACGACATCATCGCCAGTACCAGTGCTATCCCGGCACGTGTCGCCGGTAGAGACGACCTCGGCACCCTACGAGTGAATGCCGGTGCAGATATAGCCGTATTTGAACTACAGGAAGGAACGTTTGAATTCAGAGACAGCCATCGTGATGTGCGCAGCTGGCCCCAGCGGCTGATCTGTACCATGACCCTTCGTGACGGTGAAATCGTGTATCGAAACGATGCGTAGAGACGCCATGTCTTGCGTCTCTACGGTTGCCATTGCCGCATAAGGAGATACACATGATAAAAAATGCCCGTTCCCTGAACCCGATAAGCGGAAAGGCCAACGTCTGGGTTGTCGGCGGTCTGTCTATTCTGGCTCTGATGGCTATCGGGGGCGTCATATTGTTTTTTATAGTGAAAGGTGCAGCCGACGACTATGTAGATACATACACCAGTACCGAAATGAGCGTGTTCCCTACCCCCACCATGACGGCGGAAGAAGCTCAACCGCTCATTGACGATTTCAATGCATTTAAAACAGCGATAGATAACGGAGAAGCGCCAGATGCGTTTTCACTGACGGGCGATGAGATCAATATCCTGCTCCAATATGACGAAACCTTGGACGCGCTGGCCGGTATGGCCCATGTAGACATTGAGGAGGATCGGATTTATGCCGATGTCAGCGTGCCGCTCGGTATGATCACCGATATGCTTGAAGGGCAATATCTGAACGGCTCAGGCCTTATCCAAATAAACATGCAAGAGGATGAGTTATACCTTTCCTTAGACCAGCTTGAGGTAAAAGGGGTAGCCGTCCCGGAAGGCATAATGAATGAAATTCGTACGGTAAATCAGGCGGATGAGATTCAGGACAACCCGGACGCCAGGCGTCTCCTTAAACAGATAGCGTCCATTACTGTAGAGGATGGCCGGCTTGTGATCATACCGAAGCCTTTGGAGGAATAACGCGAAGAGGATATAGATCGCACATTTATTTATATTTAACCACAGAGCACGCGGACGGTATAATAGCGTAAGGACCAGATACTTCCATAGGGCTTAAAGTAGATTGGATCGGCTTCCAGTCTATGCGATCTATCCACGTTCTCTCTCAATACTATGCGCCTTCTCATCACTGTAGCCCTCCATCCCGAAGCAAGACCACTGATCACCCATTTCGGGTTGAAGCAGGATACCACTTCCCATGCGGTACCGATTTTTCATCGGGAAAACCACGCCCTGGCGGTATCCGGTGTGGGACGCCTCAAGTCAGCTATTGCGACAACCTATTTGCTGTCCAGGATATCGTCCTTAGATGACGTCATTCTACTCAATATCGGCATCGCAGGCCATACCCAGGTTCCAAAGGCCGGGTCGGTTGAACTTGGTGACCTGTTCCTGGTCCATAAAATTACCGAACAGGCCACCGGTCATACCTTCTACCCGGACATGCTGGTCAAATCCCCTGTCGCAGAATCTGTTCTAACGACCGTAGACCGCCCTCTGGACCGATCTGATAACATGAAGATAGAATCGGGGCTGGTTGATATGGAAGCGGCCGGCTTCTATCAAGCGGCAGCCACCTTCCTTGCGCCCCATCAGATCCATTGTATAAAAATTGTGTCCGATTTCCTGGAGGTGCAGCGATTTGATAAGGCCTGGATCAGCACCCTGATAGGTCAGAGGCTGTCGGATATTGATCACATTATAGCGGCCGATCAAACCGTTACCCTGGCCCCTTCAGATATACTGGACAGGGCCGACCTGCAGATCATTGAGCAACTAAACCGGAAACTGCGCCTGACGGCAAGTCAACACAAGATGTTGACGGACACTGCCAGGGCCTATAAACTACACACGGGCAAGACGCTGCCGGACCTGTCCGCATTTACTCAAATCGCTGTAACGACCAAACAGGAAGGAAAAGACCGCATTGAACGACTCAGGCAACGCCTCATGGTTAAGTAACTTCTCCCACCTGTATGTCGAGCATGCCGCGTTCGATTATCCCCTGGCCCAATCCATAATAAACCGGTTTCCTCGTGCTCAGATCGTTCCCATTGACGATTACAAGGCGATCTTTGCACGGCCTCGTCAGCACTTCCAGACCCAGAAACACAGTATGAAGCTCATTCTAGCAGTGAAAAAAGATCGGTTTCTTTACCCCGGTTCAGGCCACAGCCAGCATTTCAACCTGGACAATTTCTACTATAATACCCTGATGTTCAATTGCGTCTACAACTGTGATTACTGCTACTTGCAGGGCATGTACCCTTCAGCGAACATCGTCACTTTTGTCAATATGGCAGATTATTTCGAGGCGACACGGCTGGCCGTCACAGAACGCTCGAACAGGCATCAGCCGCTCTATGTCTGTATATCCTATGACACCGACCTGCTGGCCTTCGAATCTATCGCGCCCTACTGCCGTGCCTGGATTGAATTTGCCCAGGAACAGCCGGACCTGCTCATAGAGATTCGCACCAAAAGCGCCGCCTATCGGTCTATCCGCGATCTTCAGGCGACAGATCGTGTGGTCTTGGCCTGGACCCTTTCGCCTCAAGTTGTGACAGACCGATACGAAAAGAGCACCCCGCCCCTGCGCCAGAGGTTGCAAGCCATACAAGCCGCCATAAAAGACGGCTGGCCGGTTCGGCTGTGTTTTGATCCGGTCCTGGCCGTCAAAGACTGGCAAGGGGCGTATGGCGATCTGATAGAAGAGACCTTCAGACAGATTGATCCCTCTTCTGTCCGGGATGTAACCGTAGGGGTGTTCCGAATGACGAAAAGCTATTTCGAGAGAATAAAAAAGCAACGCCAGGATACAGATGTGGTCTACAACGACTATGAACTGGATGATACGACCGTCACCTATTCGTCGGCCCAGCGGCAGGAGATCACCGCCTTTATGAGTGAGCGTCTTAGGGCCTACATTCCTGAGGAGCGTATCGCCGTATGGATGTAGCTCTGGTTACCGGCGCCTCGTCCGGCATTGGCCTCTGTATTGCCGAGATGCTGATCGGCATGAACTATACGGTCTACGGATTTGCACGCGACTTCACAAAGACCACGTTTACTCATGCCAATTTTTATCCAAGAATATGCGATGTCATGGATACCCACATGCTGGTGAATCAGACGCAGGCACTGCTTAAGGAGACCGACCGGCTGGATGTGCTGATAAATAATGCAGGGGTAGGGTTCTTTGGTCCGCACGAGACCATATCGCCTGAAAAAATCGAACGCATGGTGAAAACTAACCTGCTCGCGCCTATGGTCTTGACCCAAACGACCCTGCGCCATCTGAAAAAATCGAAGGGATTCATCATTAATATGGCGTCCACCGCTGCCCTTGAACCGGGACGGTTCGGCGGAGCTTACGGGGCGACCAAAGCCGGCGTCCATCAATTCAGCCAATCTCTCTTTGCCGAAGTACGCAAAAGCGGCGTTAAGGTTGTCACCCTGTATCCCGATATGACCATGACGCCTTTCTATGACGAGACTGACTTTGCCCCCCATGAGGATCCCGCCTGTCATATCACACCGGACTGTGTAGCCGACGCCGTAGCCCAGGCGATCAGTCAAAGAGAAGGGACCGTCCTCACGCAGATCGTCCTCAAACCCCAGCGCGTCCAGGTGGAGAGGAAAAGAATTTGACTGATTTGTTGATTTGTTGATTGGCTGATTGAAAGTCGATTCTGTAAGATTAAATATGGGGAAATTCTCCAGGTAATGGCCCATGGCAAAACAAATCACTCAATCACTCAATCACCCAATCACTCAACACCAGAAGGATGCCTATTGCGCCTACTGTGGCCAGCCCTTCCCGCTGGCCCATCCCTGGCCTCGTCAATGTGAACACTGCACTAACATGAGCTTCCGTAATCCGAAACCGGTCGTTGTGATTCTTCAGCCGGTGGAAGCGGGCGTGGTGTTGATCCGCCGTAATATTAATCCGCAAAAGGGCAAATGGGCCTTGCCGGGCGGGTTTATCGATTTCGGTGAACGATGGGAGGACGCCGCTGCGCGGGAATTATACGAAGAAACGTGGATAAGTACGGATTCGGATGCCGTCGATCTGATACAGGTCGCAAATGGCGACGATGGCTTGACGCTGTTACTGTTTTGCCAATTCCCACCGCTTGCATCGGATCTGCTGCCTGCTTTTGAAAACACCACGGAAACCCTTGCCCGGCAGGTCGTCACAAAAAATACGATAGGCGCTTATGATTTCGCCTTCGACATCCACCGCCAAATGATACAAGCCCATTGGACAAATAAATCGTAAGGTATGTCGTCCCATTTCAGGCGACGAGGACCATGAAAATATCATCTGACGAAAAAGTACGCGAGCTATACGACAAGTCGGCAAATTAGTACGCCGACATGATGGGCACCGAGATCAATCTTCCTGTCTATGCCGACATGATAAGTCGACTGGCCCAGCATATCGTCGATATCCCGGGCCCCGTGGTAGACACTTCATGGGGGTCAGGGCATATGCTGGCCAGATATCACGAGCGATACGGTTCAACCGTTCGCTCCTCGGTATTGATCTTTCGGAAAGCATGGTGGCCATTTCTGAGGCAAGGTTGGGTTCTGTTGCCAAGATCATACCGGGGGATATGGGGAACTTATCGGCTGTCGAGACCGACTCGTCAGCCGCCATTCTGAGTTTTTTCGCCATCCACCATATCGATTCCAAAGAAGCTTGCCCGGTATTCCAGGAATGGCCCCGTGTTTTGCACCCCGGTGGGTAATTGGTGATCGCAGGCTGGGAAGGCGCCGGTCCCATCGACTACGGCGACGAGTTCCATGTGGTGGCGCTCAGATACAGCATAGATGAGGTCAAGGCTGGGCTCAGGAAACCGGTTTTCTCGTAGACCGATGTACCGTTGAACCCGTGGAGGGGTTCCCGATGGATGTGATCTACCTGGAAGCAAACCACCCCTAGATCCAAAATAGTTCAAGACTGATTTTCAACGTTAAACGCACATAATCTGCACGATGTAGATGCCCCGGAGACCAATCATGCCGACCTCTGAACAAGTGCAACAATACGACGAACAAGGCTACTTCATCGCCGATGATGCTGTCGATCCGGCCGTTCTTCCTGAACTGATCTCGGCAGCCCAACGGGCTAAGGAAAAGGTCCGATCCGGTCAGGTGGATGTGTATACCCACTGGGCGACCAAGGAGAATACAGAACCCTGGGCGATACGCGGGCTGCTGGCCCCTGAATTTGAGGAACCGATTTTTGCGGAACATATGCTTTCGGAACCCATTATGCAGTATGTCCGTTATTTTATTGGGGAAGAACTGCGCCTGGGCAGCATTCTGATTTTCACCAATCCGGACCATGAAGATTGGGGCTTCGGCTGGCACCGGGACTTCGGCAAAGATGTACGCAACGGCACCGAAGAAGAGGAAATGGCCGTATTGAACCGCCCCCTGCGGGACTTGCGCTGGCATCTGGCCTTGGTAGACGATGCCTGTCTGGAACTGGTCCCTGGCAGTCACCGGCGTTATCGGACCGAGTATGAACGGGCATGTTTGATCGATAACCGCCATGGGGACATACCGGGTCATACGGCCATCGATTTAAAAGCAGGTCAGGCCGTTTTCTGGAAAGGGTATGCGATTCACCGGGGGGTTATGAAAAAGGATGTGGAGCGGCTTACCATTGCGGCATCATGGCGACAGCACACCTCGGAAGAAGATCAATCTGAAGAAATCGACATACGCCTTAAATGGCGATTACGAGAAGATGTCCGCGATGCGCTGCCGGAGGCCATGAAACCGTATTATGACCGTTGGCGCGCGTTACAGTCAGAATAAAGAGGAGTCGTATGAATCAAGATGAGCATATAGACACGTTGAAAGATCGTATTTCAGATGTTACGCTTGACATGAGCCCTGAAGAGATGCGGCAGATGGGCTATCAGGTGATCGACACCATCGTAGACCATATCTCAGGACTCAACGAACGTGCGCCGGCGAACTTTGCAGACCCGGCCACGATGAAAGCCCTTCTGGACGAACCCATACCAGAACAAACGCAGGACATGGAGACCTTGCTCAATACCTTTAAAGAAAAGGTCTATCCGTACGCGATTCATCCGGATCATCCCCGTTTTTTCGGCTATATCCCCTGTTCCGGTAGCATCGTAGGCATCCTGGCCGATGCCCTGGCCTCCGGCACCAATTTTTTCGCCGGACACTGGTATGCCGCTGCCGGACCGAGCCAGGTTGAACTGGTCGTTCTTGATTGGTTCAAAACCATGCTCGGCTATCCTTCAGAGGCAGGCGGGCTACTCGTCAGCGGAGGCTCGATGGCGAATTTAACGGCCTTGACGGCTGCCCGTCATAACAAGCTGGGGGAACGGTTTGATGACGGGATCCTGTACCTTTCGGAACAGAGCCATGCATCCATTGAGCGTGCGGCCAGAGTGATTGGTTTTCGGCAGGATCAGATTCGTTTTATTGCCGTAGATGAAGCCTATAGGATAGATATTCAGGCCCTTAAGCGAGCCGTGGAAGCGGATAAAAAAGCCGGGTTACGACCTTTTTGCGTGGTCGCCAACGCAGGATCGACCAATACAGGGGCCGTAGATCCCATTGCCGAAGTCGCTACTTTCTGTCTAGAGCAAAACCTCTGGCTGCATGCGGATGCAGCATATGGGGGTTTCAGCATGCTCAGTGAACGAGGCCGTGACCTGCTGCAAGGCATCGAGCAGGCAGATTCGATTACATTAGATCCACACAAATGGTTGTATGTGCCGTTCGAGGCGGGTTGTCTTCTTTGTAAAGATCGCAAAAACCTGGAACGGACTTTTACGATGCACCCTGAGTATCTTCAGGATATCAATCGCGATGACGATCTGGTTAATTTCTGTGACCATGGCATCCAGCTCACCCGCAGTTTCCGGGCGCTCAAGATCTGGATGACGCTCAAACATTATGGCGTCGAAAAATTCCAGGCGCTCGTCAATCAACATCTGGATCTCGCGCTGCTCGCCACGGCGCTGTTCGACCGGTCCCCGGTGCTGGACGTCATGGTCCGTCCTCAACTCGGGGTTGTCTGTTTTCGGTATCTCCCGGAATCACCTGTACCTGATCAAATGGATCGGGAAACCTACCTGCAACAGTTGAATGAGGCGTTGGTGGAACGTATTCATCAGGACGGTCACGCCCTGTTGTCCACCACCCGGCTACAGAACCGCTACGCCATCCGCTTCTGTCCTATGAACCACCGTAGCACCATGGAGGATGTCATCAGCACCATCGCCGTGCTGGAAGAGACCGGCCGTGAGGTGGAAAATGAGGCGCAGAGCACCGCCACCTCGGTGACACCACTCTAAGGAGTTCGCATGCCTCATCCAACCTGGCACCTCCGTGGCCTGTTGTTCGAAAACTGCAGTTGCCAACTGGTCTGCCCGGCCCATATTTCGTTCAAGCAGAAGTGCACCTATGAACGGTGCACCGGTCACTGGTCTTTTCATATTGACGAAGGTCTGTATGAAGATACGCGGCTGAATAATTTAAATGTGGTCATCGTCTTTGATACGCCACAACGGATGTATGAAGGGGACTGGACTGAGACCATCTATATCGACGAGCAAGCTCATGCTGCACAGCGGACAGCCTTAGAGGCTATTCTGACCGGTCAGGTGGGCGGACCCTGGGAAATTCTGGCCCGGTTTGTAACACACTGGCAGGAGACCCGGTTTGTGCCCATGCACTTTGAGGATAACGGTCGCCATAAGCACCTGCATGTCGATGGCCTTTTCGAGACGGACGTGGAAGCCATACGAGCCAAAGATGATAACGGCGAGGCCACGCTAACCAATATGTTTAACCAGATCCACGGCGATGTCCACGTCCTGGCACGTGGTAAGACGACCTGCACAGACGGCGCGCTTGATTTTGCGATTGAGAAGACACATGGGCTGTACTCACAATTTACCTGGGCATCCAGTTGATTACTTACCTGCTCAAACGAGAACAACTGCTGATCCTTGGCAGCCTCGCAGTCATAGTCACCCTGGCCTGGACCTATACGGCACATATGGCCGGTCATATGACCATGGTATCGCCTGCTATCATCACACCTATGGCCCTGGCCTGGACGCTGACGGACAGTTTGACGGCCTTTCTCATGTGGACGGTCATGATGATCGGTATGATGCTGCCAACCGTTGCACCATGGGTGCTGACGCTGGCTGGCCTGACGAAACAGGCCGAGCGGCCCCGCCGTCTATCAGCTACGGGCGGTTTTCTCATGGGGTATCTCCTCATATGGACCGGTTATAGCCTGGCCGCCACCCTGCTGCAATGGGGGTTGCATGACTACGGGCTTCTATTACCAGTGATGGATCGTGTGTCGTCTCAGATAGGTGCTGCCGTCCTGATCCTTGCCGGTATCTATCAATGGTTGCCGGTCAAATATGCCTGCCTGAAACATTGCCGATCTCCGCTGAACTTCTTTCTCACCTCCTGGCGTGACGGTCATTTTGGTGCCGTCCGTATGGGGATGCAACATGGCCTGTTCTGCGTCGCCTGCTGCTGGACACTCATGGCCTTGTCGTTTGTCGCTGGCGTGATGAATCTACTGTGGATGGCCGCCGTCACGGTCTTTGTCTTCGTAGATCATATCCTACCGATGGGTCAGTGGTTAAGCAAATGCGCAGGTGTGGTGCTGGTGATCTGGGGCGCGTGGATGCTGGCGGGATGAGGGCAGGTACAAGATACAAGGTGCAGGATACAAGATAAGGAAACCCAAATGCTCCATCAACAAACCTCACTTCCACACACTGGCATCGCCACTTTCTGCAAATCACCGTACGTACCGGATGTCAGCCAATTGGACGCCGACATTGCGGTGATGGGCATTCCGTACGATGAAGCGACAGCCATGCGGCCCGGATCAAGACAGGCCCCGAGGGCCATACGCGATGCCTCCACCCGATTCGGTTTTCTGGGGCAGGGTCGCGGATTTTATGATATCAACCGGGATCGGACGCTGATGAAGGACGCTCGCATCGTGGATTGTGGGGATGCGGATGTGATCTATTTTGATCAGGGCCGCAATTTTCGGTTGATACAGAATCTGGTGGGCGCCATTCTGAAACGCGATGCCCTGCCGGTTGTACTGGGCGGCGATCATTCGATTTCGTATCCGGTGCTGCGCGCCTATGAAGCGTTCCGTCCGCTGCGCGTCATCCTGATTGACGCCCACCTCGACTATAAAGACGAGTTGCTCGGCTTGAGATTTACCAACAACAGCCCCTTCCGGCGTGCCTTTGAATTGCCGTTCATCGAACAGATCATCAGCTTCGGTATCCGGGGCATCAAGTCCACGGATCAGGAACTGCGGGAAAGTCGCGACCACGGAAATCTGGTGTTTTCTAACTATGATGTAATGGAGCAGGGAATCAACACCCTCTTTGAACAGATTCCGGATGATCTCGGTAACTATTACGTCAGTATCGACATTGACGGCCTTGACCCATCTATCTGTCCCGGTACCGAAAGTCCAGAGGCTGAAGGATGACTTTCACCCAGGTGAAACAGATTGTCCAACAGGCCGCCCCCCGAGGCAAGCTTGTCGGCGTTGACCTCGTCGAAGTAAATCCGTATCTGGACCACTCAGAACTTACGGCCCATATGGCTGTCCAACTGCTCATCGAAACGATGGCCACACGGTTTGACAGCGTCTGATAATGAAGACGCCCTGCAGCAAGCTGTGGGGTATGCGCATCGCTAACCTGATCAATTAAGGAGCCCTAATGCCCTATATATCTTCTCTCCATGTCTATCCCATCAAATCCTGTGGCGGCTATGATCTGCCCCGAGCAGAACTGGATGGGCGTGGCATACGACACGATCGCGAATGGATGGTCGTTACCGAAACCGGTTCTTTTTTATCCCAGCGTAATTATCCACCCATGGCCTTGATTCAAACCACTTTGAATCAAGGCCAACTGTCGGTATCCGCACCGGAAATGGAAGACCTGACCCTTGAGACGTTGGAAAGCGGTGAGATCCTGAAGGTGGATGTCTGGGGTGACCTGTGCGACGGGGTGGATCAGGGCGATGTGGCGGCGGCCTGGTTAAGTGAATATCTGAAGACATCTTGCCGGTTGGTACATTTCAAATCAGATTTCGTTCGGCCTGTTGATCCGGACTATGCGCCGCGGGCCAGCGATCAGGTTGGATTCGCTGATGGCTTTCCGCTGCTGCTTATCTCTGAAGCCTCGCTGGCCGATTTGAATGCCCGGCTGCCGGAGCCGATCCGAATGAACCGGTTTCGACCGAATATCGTCGTTGCCGATTGTCCGCCGTATGCCGAAGATACCTGGAAGCAGATTCGTGTGGGCGATATGCTGCTAGACGTGGTGAAACCCTGCGCGCGGTGCGCCACAACGCTGGTCGAGCAGGAATCCGGATCGAAAGGCAAGGAGCCACTGAAAACCCTGGCGACCTATCGGAAACTGACTGGACCGGATCCGGTGTTCGGCCAGAATGTGGTCCATCAGAGCGCAGGCGTCCTTGAAACACGCATGGTGGTGGAGATCATTACGTAGTGTGCGTTCATTGCAGTGCATTTGATGTGCACATTGATATTCATGGGCTATTGCAGCTAAGACGCCTGATGAAAAAAGTGCGGGTGGCTTTAGATACGGACAGGATTCGTTATCTGGGTTTGAGCCAGGATATACCGGTTGATCAGATCTCATTCACAGACCTTGATATTGAGGGCCCTCTTCCGGATGTCATCGGATATCAATTCACATGGACGGTATGCGGTAAACTATTCGATCTCTCAGTGGAAACGTATCATGGCCGAGGCGGGATTTGGGCTGGCAAGTGAAACATAAGTCATAGTACACGATAAAAATCGAGACGACAAATACTAATTCGGCGAGAATGATTGTCACCCCGGCTTAGGCCGGGGTGACGAGCAGACACAAACGCTAAATACATTCAACCTGCAAGGAATTCATGGGAGTGTAGTAATACATCTATGACAAAACCCTCATCTCACGGTTCTATTAAATACGCCGAAGTCGACGAAGATTATCTGAAACAGCGATCGCTGAAACGCTATGCTGGCGTCTGGTCACTCTGGGCGCTGGGCGTAGGCGCGGTGATCTCGGGTGATTTTTTCGGGTGGAATTTCGGACTCGCCGCAGGTGGCTTTGGTGGTCTGCTGATCGCCACCATCATCATCGCCATCATGTATATCGGTATGTGTTATTCCATCGCCGAGATGTCCCCGGCCCTGCCGCACACGGGCGGGGCGTATTCCTTTGGGCGGACAGCCCTGGGGCCCTGGGGCGGATATATCACCGGCCTGGCAGAGAACATGGAATATGTGTTGACCCCTGCGGTCATCGTGGTCGGTATCGGCGGGTATCTGGGGGCCATTTGTAATGATTTGTTCGGCGTCGAAATAGCTGCTCCGATCTGGTGGCTGATCTCCTATGTCCTGTTTATTGGCCTCAATATGATCGGTGTCGAACTCACCTTCCGGTTTACGGTATTCATTACCTTCCTGGCCTTAGGCATTCTGGTGATCTTCTGGATTGGTGCGTGGCCTTTGTTTTCTTGGGATTATGCCCTCAATATCGCCCCACAGGCCGGCCAATCGGTCTGGCTACCGCTGGGATGGATGGGGGTGGCCAATGCGCTGCCCTTTGCCATCTGGTTCTATCTGGCTATTGAGCAGCTTCCTCTGGCAGCAGAAGAAGCCCACGATCCCAAGCGCGATATCCCGAAAGGCATGCTCTACGGCATCCTGACGCTGATTATTGCTTCGTTCCTGACCCTGTTTCTAAACGCCGGGATTGCCCCCGGCAGTCAGGGGGTCGGTGCCTCGGACGAACCGCTGTTGTTGGCGTTCAAAACGATATTCGGTGATGGGGTCGGTGCCTCGCTTCTGGCGCTGATTGCCGTAGCCGGTTTGATTGCCAGCTTCCATACCATCATCTACGCCTACGGCCGCAACATTTATTCGCTCAGTCGCGCTGGCTATTTTCCCAAGTGGCTGTCCATCACCCACGCTGCACGGCAAACGCCCTATATTGCCCTTATCGTCGGAGGGGTACTCGGGTATGCCGTGGCCCTGTTGATTAACTACAGCAAGGATCTGTTCGGCGATGTACCTGTCGGCGGCGTCCTGCTCAACATGGCGGTGTTCGGGGCCATGATCGCCTATATAATGCAGATGATCTCATTCATTGTCCTGCGACAAAATTATGCCCACATTGACCGTCCCTATGTCAGTCCACTTGGCCTGTGGGGGGCTGCTATCGCTGGCATCATCGCCCTGGTGACGCTGTTCTTCCTATTTATGAACGAGGCCTATGTTATCGGCATATACGGTTGCGCGGTCTGGTTCATGCTTGGTCTCCTCTATTTCGGCCTCTATGCCCGCCATGCCATGATTCTGTCACCGGAGGAAGAGTTCGCTGTGGCGTTGGGAAAACAACAGGTGGGCAGGTGAATGTATATTCACGTTCAAACCCATTAAAATAGTCTGTCCGAGTATATAAAATATGCATGCCCCCTTATTCCTGAGGAGTTCTCATGACCAATCGCGTCTCAATTCAGGCACGTGTCTGGCCGAGTAACGATAGGACGTATCACTTTGCGGAACAGGCTCAGGGGGGATTGCCGGCGACACCGAACACCGGGGTATGTTTTTCTGGCGGTGGCACGCGATCCATGTCGGCAACAATGGGGCAACTGCGGGGGCTCACCGAGTTAGGGCTCGTCGATCGTATTCGGTATATCTCCTGTGTGTCTGGTGGAGCCTGGGCGTCTAGAGCCTATACCTACTATAATACCGGTGCAGCGAATGACCGCGAGTTTTTGGGCCCGGTTACCGCGCCACAGCATATCACCATGGATGGCCTGAAAGGGATAGACGAGACCTGCCTGGGATATACAGCGACCCGGAGTCTGCGCAATCTTATCTTCAATCATCTGGTGGATGGGACCCCTGAAGATCGCGTATGGATCGACGCCATCGGGCAAATTTATTTTCAACCTTTCGGCCTCTACGATGCCAAAAAACCATCTTATTTCAGTTTAAACGATACCACCGCAACAGATATTAAACACCGCAATCCAGCGCTGACTGAAGCCACTTTCCACACCGTGCGCACCGCGAGCCCGAGGCCATATCTGATCATCAATGGCACGATGATCGGCCCAACACATCTGTCACCCTTTCAAACCGAACCGGTCGTAAATATGCAATACACACCGCTCTATGTCGGTACGCCATACGGCATGGAGGTAACCTATCGGGCAGCAGAGCGCAGTACAAAACAAACGTATTGGACCGGTGGCGGTTTTGTAGAACCGTTTGCATACGGAGGTCCAGCACCCGCTGAAGTGCCTCAGAATGACCTGGTCAGCCTGTCTATTCCGAGCAGACCGTGGACCCTGGCGGATGCCAGTGGTATAAGCGGTTCGGCCTTTGCCGGTTTTGTTGAGGAGGAACATATCTGGGGGCTGCTCGATGACACGGACAAATTGGCGCCAGAAGCGCTCTACTGGCCCTTCACGACAACGAGCACATCAGAAACAACGGATTTTGCCTTTGGTGACGGTGGGGTGATGGAGAACTATGGCCTGCTCTCGCTGTTGCAACGTAAGGTCGAAACCATCATCATATTTATCAACACGGTTTCATCGCTGGATTCAACGGCCCACCCGGACGAATTGGCGAAAGGTAACGGGATTGACGCCTATCTGCCCCCGCTTTTCGGGCATCCGGTCCAGTCATCCGGAACGTTTACCGGTCACAATCAAGTATTTGCGGCGTCGGATTTTGCTACCGTCACCCGGAAATTACAGGCGGCAAAATAAGCCGGACAGGCGCTCATAGCGACCACCGAACATACCGTACAATGCAATGACTGGTGGGGGATCGAAGGCGGCCAGCAGGTCCATATCACATGGTGTTACCTGGATAGAGTCTCTTCCTGGGAAAGTCTGCTCTCCACCGATATCCGCGAGGCGATTAACCGGGGAAATCACAACTGGCTGCGACATGGCCCGTTTCGCGATTTTCCCAACTACAAAACTATGTTGGAAAACGGCCTCGAACTGGTGGAACTGACACCGGAGCAGGTCAACTTGCTCGCCGACTTGACCTGCTGGAATATCACATCGCAGGCCGATGTTTTTCGATCTGTGCTGACTTGAGGAACTGTCGGTCACCGTCACGGCCACTCAAGAAACTGAATAGCGGTGCTTGAAGCGCAGGCGCGGCGTGCTACCCTGCCAGCCCATTCATCACAGCGTTAGCAATCACCAGATGACCCGTGTGGTGTGGATGTACCGGTTCTGGACAAAAGGCATCCGCATCGCGGTATTGTAAATGATGCTGGAAAATATCATGCGTCTTGATTAATCGCGTCCCGTATTTTTCGCTCATCCGGTACACGGTGTCGATATACTGAGGTAGGTATTCGAGTGCACGACAGCGATGGGTATTCCGATCTTTATCCTTACTGATATAAAATGGGGAAATAAGCAGTACCGGGCAACCGATCGCCTCTTTAGTTTCACTCAAGATCTCATCGTATAGCTGTTCATACCGCGCCGGCGTGACCGGATCGGGAGCACCCCGCAGGTCGCTGTGCATATCGTTAATGCCTATTTTTATCGAAAGCCAGTCGGGTTTATGCACGATCACATCATCCTGCCAGCGATCTTTGAGATCCGTGATGCGATTCCCGCCGATGCCCTTGTTAATGAATTGGATCGACCGCTCGGGATAACGGACCGTTGTCAACTCTGACACCAGCTTTACATATCCACTACCCAGCGGTCCTTCGGCACCGCGCCGTCCGCAATCCGTGATGCTATCCCCGATAAATAAGATGGTCTGCCCATCCTGCACGGCAAAATCGCCCATTTTAAACCTCCCACTGTGTTCCAAGTTGACAAAGCTTAATAAAAAAACCTAATTCTCATTCACCAAATCACTGTTCACCATTCACCATTATCAGGAACTCACCATGCTCCCCGACCTCTCTACCCCCTACCCTATCACACAGGCACATATCGACGCCTTTCATGAGGATGGGCATGTCTGCCTGCCCGGCGTCTGTTCACCTGAAGAAGTGGCCTCATACCGTGAGGTGATTGTCCGCACGGCCATGGGGGCCTTCGCCCTTCAGAAGCCAATGAAAGAACGGAACACATATGGCAAAGCATTTCTCCAAACGCTGAATCTCCGTTATCAGGACGAAGGCGTCAAGCAATTTGTGCTGGCGCGTCGATTTGGTCAGATTGTGGCGAACCTGACGGGGGTGGATGCCGTACGGATTTACCACGAGCAGGCCCTGTTCAAAGAGCCGAATGGAGGTATCACGCCATGGCATCAAGACCAGTACTACTGGCCATTAGCCACGGATCTCGCCGTAGGGATGTGGATGCCGCTGGTGGATGTCTCGATGGATATGGGGCCCATCTGTTTTGCTGGCGGGTCACATAAAGAAGGGTTTCTCGGGCAATTGAAAATTTCCGATGACTCACAGGAGACCTTCAATACCTATATTCGTGAAAAACACTTCCCTGAACGGCAGCAGCCGATGCAGGCGGGCGACGCCACCTTCCACAATGCCTGGACGCTCCACAGTGCCGGTCCGAACATCACCAACCTATTACGCGAAGCCATGATCGTGACCTTCTATCCGGACGGCACCCGGGTGGATGAATGCAGTAATCCGAGTCGCGTCAACGATGCCGAACATTTTCTCGGTGGCCGCAAGGCAGGCGATGTTGCAGATAGCGAAATGAATACCGTGGTGTATCGAAAAGAAAGTTGAAAAGTTGGCCGGTTAGAAAGTTGAAAAGTTAAAACCATCATAGTACACGACAAAACTTCAATTTGTCATCCCGAGCGTAGCCGAGGGATCTACTATGAGCTGACTGGAAATAGATCCCTCGGCCACGCTCGGGATGACAGGTCCAGGGCGATTCGGTTTTTGTCCTGTACTTTATAAAGCCATATAGCTTCGTCTTTACAGAACAGGCCTCTAACCCAAACCATACATCCCATCTCTGTTGATTTTCCTCTGTTCTCCTCATCTTTTTTCATCTTCAATCATAAGTTAACATTCATAATTCAAAAATCCCCATGACCTCCTCTCAACTGATCATACGCATTGCCCCCATGTATATCATTCCCTGGATTCGCGCCACTACCGGCGTAATTCTCCCCGGATTGATCGTGACGTACGGGCTTACCATCAGCCAGGCGGGCCTGGTGACCATAGGTCTTGAATCGGGTAATGTGGTGACTATGATGGCGCTGAGTTTTCTCATCGACCGTTATGGGCCTGGCCGCATCACCGCCTGGGGACTGCCGGTCATTGGCGGTGCGCTGGCGCTCACGACGACCATGTATACTTTCGGTGGCCTGCTGATGGTCCTCTTCCTGGTCGGGGCAGGTATCGCGCTGACCAGCAGCGGTGTGAATGCCATGGTCGCGGATACGGGAAAAAAGAGAGGCATGTATCTGGGCATTCTACATTCGGGATTCAGCGTCTTCGCTATTGTGACGCCGCTGGTCGCCGGTGTCCTTCTGGTCTGGACCGATTGGCGCACGTACTATCTGCTCGTGGCGCTTCTGGCAGGTGGTGTCCTGGCCATATTTCTAATTTTCAGCCAGACCGCACCACCCCGAAAAATCGGGCAAGCCCAATCTATGTTTCATGGTTTAGGTCCTTCGAGAACAACCCTCCTGACCCTTTGCCTGGGTATTTTCGGTCTGGCGGGTATCCAGGGAATCATCATCTCCTGGGGTTATCTCTACATGACCAATATCTATCAGGTTAGCCATGGATTAGCCACCTTGGCACCCTCCGGCTTCTGGATGGGTATCCTGGTAGGTCGATCAGCGACCATCTGGGTTCATAGACGCTGGTCGGCCCGTACTATTCTGCTGGTCTCCATTGGCTTTTCCATCTTCGTAATCGGGGTCGAATATACGCTGGCTTCGATTGTTTCGGCCTATCTAATGCTGATCCTGCTGGGTATCGGCGTCAGCGGCGCGTTTCAGCTGGGCACCTCCTGGGCGGCGGAACTGATCCCCGAACGTATTGGTGCGGCCAGTACTCTGGTCATGATGTCAGCGGCGCTGGGTATAGGCCTCTGGCCATGGATCACTGGGATGATTATTGATGCCACTTCGTTTCATGCCCTCGCGGGTGTGGTCCTGGTGGGCCTGTTGATCTCGGGGGCGATGTTCGCGGTAACGAGGGAGACAGAGGAGCAGATCTGATTTAGAACGTTACTGTACAATATTTCTTTAACAATTTCATCATAGTACACGACAAAAAACAAATTGTCATCTCGACCGAACGTAGTGAGCGGAGAGACCTAGTTCGAGTCGGCTCATGGCTAGATCCCTCGGCTATGCTCGGGAACCATTTTCGTCCGGTGGACGGAAATAGAGGCTTCAATG
>Ga0115002_10000487_pt1 | contig 56425 bp, 56 predicted proteins | sample ArcticOcean_MG_C_8_FD_89576 | JGI IMG/M metagenome (GOLD analysis project Ga0115002, IMG submission 89576) | Marine microbial communities from western Arctic Ocean - ArcticOcean_MG_CB11_86 | ecosystem: Environmental > Aquatic > Marine > Oceanic | place: Arctic Ocean: Canada Basin | collected... | reverse complement strand
GAGGAATGGCTGCGCACCCGCCCACAGGACTATTCGGACGGCATCCGCGGCGAACTCGAAAGTGGTCTTTTAATCCCCGCGGTCCGCTACCTCGAGTCGCACCGCATGCGTGAGCCGACCATGGTCCAGTTCGTCGAGCAGGTGTTCGGGAAGGTGGACGTTCTACACGCCCCGGTCAGCGAGCAGCCCGCCCCGAAAATGGCTGACGTCAGCCCGCACAATGCCGAACGGGCCGCAGAGTTGATGCACCGCTGTGCCCGTTTGACCCGCCCGGTCGGCTACATGGGATTGCCTGCATTGGCCGTACCTTGCGGCTTCAGTGGCATCGGTTTGCCGCTGGGGTTCCAGCTCATCGGGCGGCCATTCTCCGAGGCGCGTTTATTCACTCTGGGTCACGCTTATCAGGATGAAACGGGTTGGCACGAACAGGCGCCTCCGATTTGAGGGTTCAGGCCGTGTTCGACCTCCGGTCTCGCAAATGCCAAAGGCCTTCCTCATATTGAACGCTGTGGGGGCAAAGGCGGTCTCCCCGCATTTCCAAGGCCTGATTGCCCCAAAGGCTACGCGCCCAAGTGCCGCCGCAATCCTGCAAGTGTAGGAGGGCGGCTTATGGGTGATTCTTCCCTTTCTCTCGAACCTAAAGACCTCACCGGCTTAATGGCGGCGGGCCGAAGTCCGGTCATTCTCGATGTGCGAAAACTGGAGGCCTATGAGGCCTCTGACGTTGTGATTGCGACCGCCGTCTGGCGGGATCCGATTTCAGCCCACGAATGGTCGGACACCTTGAACGACAGTCGCGGCGTGGTTGTCTACTGCATCCATGGCCATCAAATAAGCCAGAGCGTTGCCGCGTTGTTGCGCGCCAACGGGTTGCCGGCGCGCTATCTCACCCGCGGCATCGAAGGATTCGTGGAGGCCGGCGGGCCGACCGTCGCCCGGAAGTCTCTTCCCGAGCGTGATCCTGACGGCCGGACCCGATGGGTGACCCGGGCACGGCCGAAGATCGATCGCATCGCGTGTCCCTGGTTTGTGCGCCGCTTTCTCGATCCCGATGCCGCATTTCTCTACGTCGAGGCCGAGCACGTCCACGCCGTGGCCGATGTCACGGGCGCCATTCCATTCGATGTCGACGACGCAGAACTCACGCACAAGGGCGACCGCTGCAGTTTCGACGCGTTCCTTGAGCGGTTCTCGATCAGCAACCCGGCGATTGACGCCCTGGCGGAAATCGTCCGCGGGGATGGCCGTCTATGACGCGCTTTACGCGGAATGCCGGCAACGCGCCGGAGTAGAGATAGGAGCAGGAGGATGACCACACCATCTGAAACCAGTATTGAAGGTGGTGTCGCGGATGTTCCATTCCGCGACGCCGTCCTCGTCTGGCTGAAGATAGGCTTGTTGAGCTTCGGTGGCCCGGCCGGCCAGATCGCCATGATGCATCGCATCCTTGTCGATGAGAAACGCTGGATCGGCGAGGCGCGATACCTGCACGCGCTGAACTACTGCATGCTGCTCCCAGGTCCCGAAGCCCAGCAGCTTGCCACCTATGTCGGCTGGCTGCTCCACCGCACGGTGGGCGGCCTCGTCGCGGGCATCCTCTTCGTCCTGCCCGGTGCGCTGGTGATGCTGGCGCTCAGCATCGTCTATGCGCTCTACAGCGATCTGCCGCTTATCGACGCCCTGTTCTTCGGCATCAAGGCGGCGGTCCTGGCCATCGTCGTAGAGGCCGTGCTGCGGATCGGCCGGCGCGCGCTCGGCAATCAGGCCATGTATGCCATCGCGGCATTGGCCTTCATCGCCATCTTCTTTTTCTCGGTGCCGTTTCCCCTCATCGTCGTGGCGGCCGCGCTGATCGGGTTCCTGGGCGCGCAGTTCGACCCCGATCGCTTTGTCGTTATTCGCGGGCATGGCGGGTCGGGTGACGATGCCGTTGTCGACGCTGCGCTCGAGTCCGGGCGCCTCGACCACACGCGCCCCTCGTTCGGGCGTGCACTTCGCGTCATCGCCATATGTCTGCCGCTGTGGTTCGGGCCGATCCTACTGGCATTTTTAATCTTGGGCGGGGACGATACCTTTACCCAGATCGGCTGGTTATTCAGTAAACTGGCGGTGGTGACGTTCGGCGGTGCCTACGCGGTATTGGCCTACATGGCGCAACAGGCGGTGGAAGCCTACGGCTGGCTGGCGCCGGGTGAGATGCTGGACGGCCTCGGCCTCGCCGAGACCACACCCGGTCCGCTGATCATGGTGGTGCAGTTCGTGGGTTACCTCGCGGCCTTCCGTAATCCCGGCGTTCTCGATCCGCTCACCGCGGGCATCATCGGCGCGGCGCTCGCCACGTGGGTGACCTTCGTTCCATGTTTTCTGTGGATCTTTCTCGGCGCGCCTTACATCGAAAAACTGCGCGGCAACCAGAACCTCAGTGCCGCACTTTCGGGTATCACGGCGGCGGTCGTCGGAGTCGTACTCAATCTTGCCGTCTGGTTCGGCATGCATGTGGTGTTCAAACAGGTCGGCTCGTTTGAGCTTGGACCGGCCTCGATACCGCTTCCGTCTCTGGACAGCACGGATTTCGCCGCCCTCGGACTTAGCCTCTTTGCCATCTGGCTTACGTTCGGCAAGCATCTCGGGTTGTTCGTGACCTTGGGACTGACGGCCACTGCCGGTGTGATCGTCAGTTTCATTCCCTGGTAATCCAGCCACCACCGATACCTCGACAAGCAGGAACCGGGACGGTATGCCTATCGCTCATTGGATAGGTCGGGGAATTTCATGAGTTGGCATCTCGGCATCGACATCGGCGGCACCTTCACGGACGTGGTGGCGCACGATGGATCCACGGGGGAATCCCGGAACGCAAAGGTGTGGAGCGTCAAGGACGATCCACAGGCCACGATCAGCTCAGCCCTGGAGAGCCTGGACCTGTCGGCGGCCGACGTGCACATGCTGACCTTTGGCACGACCATCGTCACTAACGCCATTATCCAGCGTCAGTTCGGGCGTGTCGCTCTGATCACCACGGTCGGATTTGCCGATGTTCTCGATATCGCCCGGCAGAACCGGCGGATGATCTACGATATCGCGACACCGCCGCGTGAGCCGTCCCCCGTCCCTCCGGAGCTAAGGTTTGAGATCGGCGCGCGCATGCGGGCGGACGGTAGCGTTATGAAAACGTTCGATCCGGATGAGGTGCGCGAAATTTTGGATGCGATCGACGATGACGTGGAATCGATTGCGGTTTCCCTGCTTCATTCTTATGCCAACGGAGAACACGAGCAGGCGGTCGGCGAGCTGTGCCAGGCACGATCGCCTCACGTATCGTTGTCGCACCAGGTCTGGCCGCAATTGAAGGAATACGAGCGGACCCTGGCGACGGTCTTGAACGCGGGCGTGATGCCTCTGGTTGCGAATTATGTCGCGACCCTGGATGCCTTCCTCCCGGATGATTTGCGGCTGGAACTATTTCATTCCGCCGGCGGCATGATGACGCCGGAAGCTGCCACGGCGTTGCCCCTGTCGCTGGCGCTGTCCGGTCCCGCAGCCGGTGTAGCGGCGGCTCGGCAGGTCGCGATGGATGTCGATGTGCCTCTCGCCATCAGCATTGATATGGGCGGAACCACGACGGATGTCTGTCTCATCGTCGACGGCCAGCCCGAAGTACACGAACAAGCGGAAGTCGGTCCCTGGAAGGTGAACCTGCCCATGCTGGCCGTGCATTCCATCGGGGCGGGTGGCGGCTCGCTCGTCAGTCACGGCGCGGCGGGGCTGCAGGTTGGTCCAGAGAGCGCCGGCTCTGACCCCGGTCCGGCCTGTTACGGGCGTGGCGGCAATCGCCCGACATTGACCGACGCCGCGGTCATTCTGGGATACCTCCGGCCATCGGAGGACGCCGGCGGCGGCGTCGAAATTCGTAAGGACGCGGCGGAGAAGACTTACGAAGGCCTTGCCCGGCAACTCGATATCCCGATTGCGCGGGCCGCACGCGGCGTGGTCCGGGTGGCCAACGCCAACATGGCGCGCGCGCTGCGCCGGATCACGGTCGACAAAGGTGTGGACACGCGCGACTGCACGCTGATCGCGTTTGGCGGCGCTGGGCCGATGTATGCCGCCGAACTTGCACGGGATGTTGGTGTCCGGACCGTGCTGGTCCCGAGGGACTCCAGCCTTCTATCGGCGGTCGGTTGCCTGACCACCGCGCCGAGCTATACGCGCCAGCGCACCGTTCGTCTGGCGGGAGAGAGCTGGGACGCGAGAATATTCCAGGACGTCTGCGCGAGTGTAGCCGCCGAGGCACGGGAAAGTCTGCTCCGGGGGCGGCCGGCGGACTCCGAGGTCAATCTTTCGTATCTCGCATTCATGCGCTATCTCGGGCAAAGCTATGCGATCGAGATTCCCTGCACGCCGGAGACCACGGAGGAGGAATTCCGCGCCGCTTTCTGGCACCGCCATGAAGAGCTTTATGGCTATCACACCAATGAGCCGTGGGAACTTCAATCCCTGCGCGTCACCGCCCGCATGGAGCCGGAAGCCGTGGACTTCGCGCCGCTGACCCCACCCCAAGTGGAGCCCGCCCCCACCGATACGGCCAAATGTTTCTTCGAGGGCGGCAGCACGGATACGCCAATTTACAGTCGCGATGACATTGCGCCTGGCCATGCTCTTAGAGGTCCATTGATCGTCGTGGACAAAACCTCCACAACCATCGTGCCGCCGGATTGCACGGTCGAGGCGATATCGAACGGCCATCTCCGTATCGATATTGGAGAGCAGTCATGACCAACCAACCCGACATTTTCACGGTCGAAGTTCTTCGACAGGCCCTGGCATCGATTGCCGAGGAAATGTCGCTCGTTGTGATGCGGGCGGCGCGCTCGCCGCTGCTGCGCGAGGCGGGGGATCATTCCTCGGCCCTGACGTTCGCTGACGGCGGCGTTATTGCGCAGGGAAGGGACCTGCCCATCCATCTCGGCACAATGGGTTCCACGGTGCGGGAATTCCTCAAGGTCGTCGACAAGAGCCGTTTGGCACCCGGCGACATCTGGTACCTGAACTTGCCCGAAGTCGGGGGCAACCATCTGCCCGATGTGAAAGCTGTCCGGCCCGTTTTCTACAAGGGGGAACTTCTGACGTTCGCCGTATCGTTGGCACACTGGGAGGATATCGGAGGTGCTACTCCCGGTAGCTACACGGCGCATGCGACCGATATCTGGCAAGATGGATTCCGTATCCCGCCGACCCGGTTTTTCGCCAACGATCAGCCCATTGAGGAGAACTTAAACCTGTTGCTGGCGAACGTCCGCACGCATGACGTCATTCGTGGCGACATGTTCGCTCAGGCGGCCGCGACACGCGTCGCCGATACCCGGCTGCAGGCCCTCTTCGAGGCGCACGGCACGGATACTTTCAAGGCCACGGTCGCCATGTTGAACGACCTGACCGAGGAACAGACCCGCGAGGCCATCCGGGCCCTGCCAGACGGCGTGTACGAAGGCGAAGACCATATGGACGACCTGCGTCCCGACGGAGAGCATGTCGCCATTCGGGTCAAGGTCACGATTGAAGGCGAAGAGGCGACCTTTGATTTCAGCGACACCGACGACGCCATCGAGGCGCCGGTCAACGCGACACCCTATCTCGCGGCAACGGCGGCGGGCTTTATCATCAAGGCGATTTCCAAGCAGGAGATCTTTCATACCGATGGATTCTTCCGCGTGGTGAAGGTGATCACGCGGCCCGGTTCACTGTTGCATCCGCCGACGAGCTATCCGGTCGTTCTCGGCAACCACGAAACCTCGCAACGCTGTGTCGATGCGATCATGAAGGCACTGGTTCCCTGCGTGCCCGAGGCACTGTCGGCAGGCGGTGCGGCGTCTGCCGCAGTGCTGATCTTCACCGGCCAATGGCCCGACGGACGATGGTGGTCGTTCTACGAAGCCCACGGCGGCGGCGAAGGCGGCAGGGCCGAGCGCGACGGCGGATCGTCGTCCCGGATCAACCTCGCCAACGTCATGAACACGCCGGCGGAAATGGTGGAGGCGCAATACCCGATCGTAGTCTCCAAGCAAGCCTTGCGGAACGGGTCAGGCGGCCGCGGCCGGCATAAAGGTGGCAATGGCGTGGTGCGTGTATATGAGATGCAGGGAGAAGATACGAAATTTGCGGCTATGCTCGATCGTTGCAAGGTCCCACCCTACGGGCTGTTGGGCGGCGAAAACGGTCAGCCTTATGTCTTGAAGCGGGTCTCTCCGGATGGGGTGGAATCGGTCATCGAGGGCCGCGGTCACTACCGCCTGAAACTGGGCGAGAAGATCATCTTGGAAACCGGTGGCGGCGGCGGTTACGGCGAGCCGCTGGCAAGCTAAGCCCCTTGGGCAATCGATACCCGGCCACGAACAATCATATGAGGCTCATCGATGACGGCAACCCCGGTTGGAAGTGACCTAAACGACGCGTGGCAGCAGGAACTTCTGTCGCGCGATTCGGCAGCCTTCTTCAATCAGGCGAACACCAGTCCGTGCGCCATCGCCTTTGCCAAGGGCGAAGGGTCATGGGTCGAGGATGCCGCCGGCAAGCGGTACATGGATTGGTACGGCAACAATTGTCACAACGTCGGATACGCGCATCCGCGTGTCGTTGCGGCCATTCAGGCGCAGCTTACCGAGCTACCCTTCGTGCCCCGGGGATACACGGCGGAAACGTCGGTCTTGCTGGCGGAGAAGCTCGCGGAACTCTGGCCCGGCGCATCGGCACGGGTCTCCCTGGTGCCGGGCGGCAGCGCTGCCGTCGAAATCGCCCTGGGTCTTGCCCGTGTCTACACGGGGCGGACCCGGATCATCTCATTCTATACCGCCTATCACGGCCGCAGCGCGGGAGCCCTTAGCGTCAGTTCGCCCGCGAAAGGGCGCGCCGGCAAACTAGAACCTCTCGTGCCTGGTACGATTTTCGTCCCGCCATTCTATTCCTTCGAACGGCCTGAAGCGGCCGAAACCATGGCTGAACGCTCCCTTCAGGCAATCGAAGATGCCTTGGAATTTGAGGGTGATATCGCAGCCCTCATCGCCGAGCCCATCCGCAATGGCCCATTCATGCCACCGGACGGCTACTGGCGTGAGGTGCAATCCCTTTGCCAGAAGCATGGAACGTTGCTGATTTTCGACGAGGTTCCCGTTGGTTTGGGAAGAGCGGGAAAGATGTTTGCCGGTGAACATTTCGGTGTGGTGCCCGATATGACGCTGATCGGGAAGGCACTCGGCGGTACTGCCCTGCCATTGGCAGCGGTCATCGCGGATGAGCGGCTGAACTGCTCACCCGAACTCAACCTGCACTACTACACCCATGACAAGAATCCGCTGACGGCTGCCGCGGGCCTGGCCACGCTGAACGTCCTGGTGGACGAAGGCCTGTGTCAGCGGTCGGCGCAGTTGGGTGCGGAATACCTCCCCAAACTGGAAAGGATCGGTACGGCCTCTGGTCTCATTCAAGACGTTCGTGGTGTGGGCTTGATGTTCGGCGTGGGATTTGCCGGCCACACGCCGGGGAAACGTGACGGAGCTCAAATGGCGACTGCCTTTGTAGAGGCTGCCCGCGAAGAGGGGTTGATCGCCAATGGGCGCGGCGCCAATCAAATCACGTTGGCGCCACCGCTGAATATTGACTCCAAGGACCTTGAGTTGGGATTGGAGATGGTCGAACGGGCACTCGACAGGATCGCCGCTTAACGCTCAACTTCCTTCCTGCATTCAAATGTGGTGACACCTTGGCGTTGCCGCAAAGAGGAGCCGAATATCAATGGCCGTCGAAGTTCAACAGATTGAGATGGAACGCGACCGATTGGGGGAGGGACCCCTGTGGGACCCGCGGGACCAGGTCCTTTATTGGGTCGATATCATGGGCTGCCGTATCCGCTGCCTCGACCCGGCGACCGGCGAAATCAGGAACTGGCCGGTTCCCGAGATGATCGGCTGCATGGCGCTGCGCGAGTCCGGCGGTGCAGTCGTCGCGCTGCAATCGGGATTTCACTTCTTCGACTTCGAGACCGGAACATCCACTCCCATCATCGAACCCGAACTCGAGGACGAACGCACGCGCTTCAACGACGGAAAAGTCGACCGACAGGGCAGGTTCATCGCCGGTTCGATGAATATGGACGGCATCAAGGATGGATTGGGGCTCGGCTCACTGTATCGACTGGATGTCGACCTCCAGCTTGAAGTGCTTCGCGATAACGTGATCCTGTCGAACGGCCCTTGTTTCAGCCCTGACGGGGGGACGTTTTACTTCGCCGACAGTCCGCAAAAGACAATCTGGGCCTACGACTACGACGGCGAGTCCGGCGCTATGACGAACATGCGGACATTTGTTGACCTGAACCCTCTGGAAGCTGTTCCCGACGGCGCAACCGTAGATGCCAACGGTTGTCTGTGGAGCACACTTGTAAGCCTCGGCCAGATCGGCTGTTTCTCGCCTGAAGGCGAACTCATGCGGACCATCGATGTGCCACCCGATCATCCTTCCAGCGTGATGTTCGGTGGACCCGATCTCGACGTGCTCTACGTCACGTCAATCCGGGAAGCCCGGTTCTTCAAATCCGAAAATCCGGCGAGCGGCTATCTCTTCGCCATTCATGGTCTCGAGACCGTGGGCCTGCCCGAACCGAGGTTCGCCGGATAGATCCAAAACTAGGTTTGCGAAATAGGATTGAAAAACCCGTCCGGGACTTGCATTGATCGACCGGGAATGGCCACCCTTCGGGCATTAATTTTGCTCAATCCAGGAGGGTTTCATGATCATCGACTATCGCGCATACACGTTCCGGCCCGGCAGCATCCCTACTTTCTACGAGATGTTTGAGAAGGAAGGGCTGGAACCGCAGCAGCGCATCCTCGGCAACTTCATCGGCATGTACCGCACGGACGTCGGCAACGTGAACGAAGTCATCCACATGTGGGGCTACGAGGATTCCGGTGAGAAGGAACGCCGCCGGGCGGAGCTGTACAAGGATCCCGGTTTCGCTGACTACGTGGTCCGCGCCCGCGAATTGATCACCGGCCAGGACGTCCGCACTTTGATCCCCGCACCCTTCAATCCGAAATAGCCAGCTGGCCTCTCTCGATTTGCCCCTTCCAAGGGGAGAAGACCAAACGGTCCAACCTGATCTCCTCCTCCCTAGCAGGGGTGAGGCCGGGTGAGGGATGGACCCCGGTAGCAGCAGTTACGCGGTCTTACGCCATTCCGACGGCGCGCCCTGGATGCCCTCGGGTTCCGCCAGGGTTTCGTTCAGTGGATCCGGAAACACACTGATGGAATGGAAAGGCAACGGCGTCTCTTGCTCAATGCCGCGCAGGCGATCCCGATACCGGTCAAGAATTGCCTGCCTCTCCTCGTCGGTGGCCCGCGATACGCCAAACGTGACGCACGGTTCGTAGAGGTCCATACCGACGTATTGCAACGTGCCAACGGTGATCGGGTAGATAATCTGCTCGATGGGGGCAATAAGACTACCTTCGCTGAACCGCACGGCCGGCGAGCCGGTCGTGGCGGAAACCAGAGCGCGTTTGCCCCGCAGGCGTCCGCTATCGAAGCGCTCGTTCCGGCCGTAGGCCCAACCGAATGTCAGCACCCGATCGATCCAGCCTTTCATGATGGCCGGTACGTTAAACCACCATATCGGGTATTGCATGATGACCAGGTCGGCCTACTCGACCTTCTCCTGTTCTGCGACCACATCCTCGGCGTACGTCCCGTTTTCCGAGGCGTTCTTTTGTTCTACCTGAATCTGATAGATTTCGTCACCGACCGGTGCCGTGACGTCATGGAACCCGGGAACCGGGTTGAAACCCATCTCATGGAGATCGGAAACGCGGACTTCGTGCCCTGCCTCGCGAAGCGTCTCCTGGGCGACGCGGAACATCGCCCCGTTGAAAGACGTGGGGTCGGGATGTGCGTAGACGATAAACACTTTCACGGCTCATCCTCCTTGATGTACGAGGACCACGACCTTAGGAACGCCACCCACGACGGTCAATAGAACCCGGGTTTGACGACCGCTTTGATCTCCCTCTTCCAGGGGGAGAAGACCAAAGGGCCCGGGCTAGCTCGGTACTTCTGCTTCCAGAACGCCGTCCGTCTCACGCGCCTTCAGCACCTCGGCGCCGCGAAAATTGAGCTCGATCTTCACGCCGTTGGGATCGTGCAGGAAGACTTGGCGGATTTCCCGTCCGGGAACGTCACGCACGTGGAATGGGATTTCCCGACCCTGCAACAGCGCCTGCATATCGTTGATTCCGTTCGCTTCGAACGCGACGTGGTCGATGGTGCCGGTTCCTTCATCAGGCTGGTCGTCGACACCGACAAGATGGATCACCGCCTCGTCCTGGATGTAGAGCCAGGCACCGGGGAAGGGGAAGTCCGGACGGTCACCGTCGATCAAGCCGATCACGTCGGCATAGAATTTCCGGGTCGCATCGAGGTCGTCCGTGATGATATTCACGTGATTGAGTGCTGTGATCGCCATGGGTTCGCCTCCCGTTCGTGACTTCAGATTGCTTTCCATAAGTCTAGCACGCCTGTTGAGCGCAAGGTCATTCGGCACGCCGGGCGGCACGCTCGCGCGTCGCCCATGCGGCGGCCTTCGCTTCGTCGACCGGTTGGTCCAGCAGGCCCTCCAAATGCACACGGACCATGTATGACAATGCCTTCAAGTGACCGGCATCAGCTGCCCCTTCCGCCCAAATGAAGGCGTGATCGCTGTTTGGCGCGACCCCGTATCCATCGCGGTAATAGGCGATGAGATCGTACATCGAGATCGAATCGCCGAGTTCTGCCGCGCGGATCGTCACCCGCACCATGTCCTCGTTCCGGCGTGCCTGGTGATAGATGATTGCCGCGGCCCGGAAGGCGGGGATATTTTCTGGATCGAGGCGCATGGAGGTTTCGATGGGGTCCACGGCTTCGCTGTAGCGCTGCACGAAGGCAAGGGTGCCGGCCAGCTGCAGATATGCCGCTGCGTCCCCCTGTCTGACCTTCGTGATCCCCCGATAGGCCACCGCGGCACCATCGTAGTCACCGAGATAGACCATCGCGTCCCCAAGCTTTTGTTGGAGTTCGGCGTTGGACGGGTGCCTCTGCACCTCGGTCCGGCAGGCTTCCAGTTTCGTGAGGGTATCGACTTGGTAGCACATGTCTTCAGCGGCATTGGTCGAAAGTGCGGGCACAAACAGCACGGCGGCCCCGATGGTACCGGCGACGGATCTCCAGATGGTCCGGGTCATGCTGTGCATGGTCATTGCCTCGGCGAGACTCTAGCGCCTGGTCGAATTCCTGTCAGGGGAGCGAATTCCTGTCAGGGGATCGGTTATCGCCGGCGCACGGTCTCGCGGCGCATGATGTACAAGCCACTCACCACGACCAGCATCGTCCCGGCGATGATCCATTTGTCAGGCACGTCGCCCCAGACCACGAACCCCAAGGCGACCGCCCATATCATGTTGAAATACTTGAACGGCATGACGATGGCCGCCTCTGCCAAGCGCAGCGCCTCGATATAAAGGAAATGCGCGGTACCCATGAGGATGCCGCTGGCCGCCAGCAACAGCCAGTCAATGGCATCGGGCATGACCCAGCCGAAGGGCAGTGTGATCAGACCGACAAGGACGGAAGCTCCCGTTGTGAACGCCAGCGTGGCGACGGACGATTCCGATGCCGCGATGCGCCGCGTGATGATGTCGCGCGCGACGCCGCCCATGACCGAGATGATAGGCAACAGGATGGCGAGGCGCAGACCTTCCCCGGTCGGCTTGATCATCAGCAGAACGCCGCAGAATCCGATAAGCACCGCGGTCCAGCGCCGCCAGCCGACGAATTCACCTAGCAACAGCGGCGCCAGCGCGGTGATCATGATCGGTCCCGTGAAGGTTGCGGCCATGGCATCCGCCAACGGCAGGTGCATCAATCCGAACACCCAGATGAATGCAGATGCCACGAAGAACAGCGCTCGTGCGCTCTGGGCGTGAAAATGCCGCACCCGAAGCGAGCGCCAGCCACCGGCGCGCCAGGCAATGAACGCGATCGGCAGGAAGGCGAAGATGCCGCGCAATGCCATGATCTCGCCGACCGGATAGCCGCCCGTCAGCCATTTGAGCGCCGCGTCGTTCGTGGTGAGGAAGGCACCGCCCAGAAGGATGCAGGCAATCCCGCCGGTCGGTGAAATGGATCCGGCGCTGATTGGGCGGCGCATCAGGCGGTCACCGGCTTGGCCCGGCGGAGCATCTCGCGGTGGGCGATGTACAGTCCGCTCACGATGACCAGCGTTGTTCCAGCGATCACCGATGGGCTGGGAATATGGCCCCAGATGACAAAGCCCAACACCGCCGCCCACAGGATGTTCGAATACTTGAATGGAACGACGAGTACCGCTTCGGCGAGACGCAAGGCGTCGATGTAGAAGAAATGCGCCGTCCCGTAGAGCATCCCGGCACCGGCGATGATCAACCAGTCCGTCAACGTGGGCATCACCCAGCCAAAGGGCAGCGTCACCAGCCCGGATGCCCCGATGACGGCAGTCGTAAAGGCGAGCGTCGCCACAGACGACTCGGTCGCCGCGATACGCCGGGTGATGAGATCCCGGCCTACCGCGCCGGCGACAGCGGCCAATGGCAGAAAGACCGCCAGCCGAACGCCTTCCCCCGACGGGCTGATCATCAGCAGGACCCCGCAGAATCCGGTGACTACGGCCGCCCATCGGCGCCAGCCGACGGTTTCGCCCAATACGAATGGGGCCAGTGCGGTGAGGAGAATGGGTGCGGTGAAGGAGATGCTCATCGCATCGGTGAGCGGCAGGTACCTGAGTCCCAACAGCCACAGAAACGCGGCGCCCGCGAAACACAGGGCCCGCGCCGCTTGGGCATGGAAGTTCCGGATACGCAATGAGCTTGCCCCGCCCGACCGCCAGGCGATGAAGAGGATGGGGATGAACGCGAAAACGGCACGCAGGGTCATGATCTCGCCAACCGGGTAGCTGTTTGTCAGCCACTTGAGGCCGGCGTTGTGGGTCGTGAGGAATACGCCTCCGATGATCATGAAGGCGATTCCGGTCAAAGGTGAGATCGAACCCGCGGATTGGATTCGCTTCATCCCAATCTACTGGGTTTATCGCGGCGGTGGGCCTCACGCCGCATGAGATAGAGGCCGCTGCCGATGATCAGCACGGATCCGCCGATCACCCAGGAATCCGGAAGGTCGCCCCAGACGACGAATCCGAAAATCACGGCCCAGACCATGTTGAAATAGCGGAACGGGGCCACGAGAACCGCTTCGGCCAGCCGGAACGCCTCGATGTAGAAATAGTGCGCCGCGCCGAACATGATGCCGCCGATCGCCATCAACCCGATGTCCTGCCAGGTCGGCATCACCCAGCCGAACGGTATGGTAACGAGGCCGGCCAGGGTTACCGCGCCGGTGGTGAATGCCAGGGTGGCGATTGACGATTCACTGGCGCTGATGCGCCGCGTGATGATGTCGCGCAGCGCACTTGCCGTTGCCGAGCCCAGCGGCAGCATGATGGCGATCTGCAAGGCTTCACCGGTCGGGCGGACCATGATGATGACTCCGATGAACCCGATGATGACCGCCATCCAACGCCGCCAGCCCACGTGTTCACCCAGGAACGGAGGGGCCAGGGCGGTGATGATGATCGGCATCATGAAGGTGACCGCCACAACGTCCGCCAGGGGCAGGTAGAACAGCGCCGATACGTAAAGGAACGCCGAGGCCACGAGGCATGCCGCGCGGGCACTCTGAGCCTTGAGGTTGTAAATGCGCAGAGCGCGAAGGCCGCCCGCGCGCCAGGCCAGGAACAGAATGGGGACGAAGGCGAACAAGCCGCGCACGAACAGGATTTCACCCGTCGGGTAGCCGCCGGTCAGCCATTTCATCACGCCGTCGTTAAGGGTGAGCAGGGCGCCGCCGCCGATGACGCAGGCAATACCCTTGGCTGGTGAAATGGACCCCGACGGCATTCGCATCAGCGGGACCGATCGGCCTCAGGTGCTCGGCGCCTCAAGATTTGAGACTTTCGGGACCGCTGCTCATAGTCCGAAGAACTTCCCGGGCCTCGGCGACGATATCTGCAACCACCTCGGCCGCACCCTTGATTTCATGAATCATTGCCGCGCTTTGCCCGGCGGGAAGAACACCGTCCTCGATATCGCCTTCGAGGCGGCCTTTGACCGATGCCGGCTCCCCGATTTCCAGCAGTTGCTGGGGAAACGGGTGAATCTCATCGCCGTGTTCCTCCCAGTGCGCCGTAAAGGCATTCTTGATGAGGCGGGCGGGCTTTCCGGAATGACCACGGGAAACCGTCGTGCCGTCGTCATCGATATCGACGATTCGGTCCTTATAGGCATCATGGCCACGGGCTTCGTGCGTGGCGATGAAACGAGTCCCCAGCCAAACAGCCGATGCACCGAGCGCCATCGCGGCAACCAATCCCCGGCCATCGGCCAGCCCGCCACCGGCCACGACCGGGACGTCCACGGCATCGACGACGGCGGGAATAAGGCTGATCGTACCGACCCGGCCGACGTGTCCGCCTCCTTCATGACCCGAAGCGATGACGGCATCGACGCCCGAGGCGACCACGCGTTGGGCTTGCCGCACATTTCCCACCACCGACATGACGGTCGCACCGGCAGCGTGAGCCCGGTCGATCACGGCTGCAGGGTTGCCCAATCCGGAAATGAGGACAGGGACTCGCTCCTTGAGAGTGACTTCGATCAACTCTTCTGTCTTCGCTGAATAGCGGTGCGATCCCTCGTCCGTCGACTCGATCTTGCCGAACAGGATATCTACGCCAAATGGCTTGTCGGTGCGTTCGCGCACGATCTCGATTTCGCGGAGCAATTCCTGCGCCGAAAGATAATTCGCGCCCGCCCCGATAACACCCAGTCCACCCGCCTCGGATACTGCCGCTGTGAGCGCCCCGTATGCGACTTGTCCCATGCCCGCTTGCAGGATCGGATACTTGATCCCAAGCAACCGGCATATGGCGGAATTAGAAAAGATATTATTTGAAGACATTACAATATTTCAATTATTTATAGACTATTTCTCCCATTCTGCATCAGCTTGTTGTTTAAGCATATCCAATGCCATCAGCTGACGGTCACGCCAGGCACGGCGGTCATCGAGGCGATCACTTGGCAGATTGCCGCGGCGGTATTGATCGATCTGCTCCACGGCCCCGTCACCCCATTCCCGGTCGGGATACATGCGCTTCATCAGGTCGCCGAAATAACCCATCACCTCGCGCCATCCGTTCGGCGCATTCAGATCCAGGGTCTCGAATGGCCCCATGAATGCCCAGCGGGGTCCAACGCCGTCTTTTACGACCTTTTCGAGATCCTCCCCTGATACATAGCCTTGATCAACCAGTCTCAGGCCCTCGACAACCAGCGCGATGTGCAGGCGGTTGAGGATAAAGCCCATGACCTCCTTCTTCACGATTACGGTGGACTTACCGATCCCTTCCATGATTTCCCGGCACCGATCGACCACTTCGGGTGCGGTCCAGGGGGCCGGCGAGATTTCGACCACCCGCAGGAATGACGGTGGATTGCACGGATGTGTGACCAGGCAACGGTGGCGGCCCTTGAGGTCTTCGGTAAATTCCGAGGTGCTGATGCCGGACGCTGAACTGCAGAGGATGCAGTCGGGCCCGGCGTGGCGGTCCATCTCTGCGAACAGGTCATGTTTGATATCGCGGTTCTCGGGATAGTTCTCCATCGCCAAAACGGCGCCGTCCAACGCTTCGGCGAGGTTGTTGGTGCCCGTGATACGCGAACGGACCTCCGTCGCGGAATCGATCGCGCCAACGGCCTCCAGATCTTGGAGATTCGTCTCAATCGCCGTCCAGGCCTCTTCCGCCGCAACGCCTTCACGGCCAACGAGAGCAACTTCGTATCCGGCACGCGCGAAGGCGATGGTCCAGGCGCGGCCCACCAGGCCTCGGCCGATCGAGGCGATCTTGTCTGGCATTCAGGTTCTCCCTTGTTGAAGATTCTCGGGCGGTACGCCCGGGTTTGGTCGAGCTGATGATTTGAATAGCAGTATCAGTAGGTTGGCGGCGAGGGCGATGATCGTTTGCACGCTATGACATGAACCGCCGATTCGCACCCCATCGCTGGATTTGGTCGGAGCGTTGGCCCTATGATGACTGCGAACGCCGCAGAAAGTCTACGCATGCAGGAACTTGGTGAACTGGAACTCATCCGTGAATCGCTCGTCGCGGTCGTCTCCGAAATGCGTGCGAACGTCATCCATTCGTCCTACTCATCGATCATCTACGAAGGGCACGATTTTTCCTGTGCGCTGTTGACTGCTGATGGCCGTCAGGTCGCGCAATCGGTCGACGATCACCCGATTCATCTGTTCGCCGTGCCGTATTCGACCCAGGAAGTGATACGGAAATTTGCTGGTGATATCCACGACGGCGATATCTTCCTGCACAACGATCCCTACACGGGCGGCACGCACCTCAACGATATCCTGATGTTGTACCCGGTCTTCGTCGACGGCCAACTCGTGATGTTCGCTGCCGTGCGTTGTCACTGGGGCGATGTGGGCGGCATGTCCGCCGGTTCCATTTCGGGACGCGTCAAGGAGGTCTTTCAGGAAGGCATGCGCGTCGAGCCCACCAAGATTTGCGATCGTGGCGTTATGAACGAGGCTTTTCTGAAGCTGCTGATCGACAACATGCGTGTGCCGACCGAGCGCCGCGGTGACTTCAACACCATGCACGGCGCGGTTCGGAAGGCCGGGGACCACCTGCACCGGATTTTCCAGCGCTTCGGCCCGGAGAGCTTTCTTGAATTGGTGGAGGAACTTATACGCCGAGGCGAAATCTACCAGCGCTCGCGGATCGCCGAACTTCCCGACGGCGACTACTTTGCCGAAGGCTACATCGAAAGCGACGGGCACAGTCCGGAACCGCTGGTCGTGAAGCTGAAGCTGACCGTGGCAGGGGACACTCTGACCGCCGATTTCTCCGGATCGTCGCCACAATGTGCCGGACCCACGAACGTCGGACCGTCGATGGCACGCAACGCCGTCGTCACCATCGCCAAGTCCTTCTTGGACCCGGAATCGCCAATCAATCACGGCTCATTCGCGCCGATCAACGTGCACATACCGGAGGGCAGCTTCCTCAACGCCCGCCCGCCCGCACCTTGCGGCGGCATGGCGGAAGTGAAATTCCTGCTGGATTCGACGGTGGCCGTGGCCTTCGGGCAGATCGTTCCGGACATGATGACCGGCGACGCCCGTTGTTCTGCCAACCATACGTATATGTCCGGGCCTTATCCGGAGATCAACGGAATCTATTTGCTGTACGAATACCCCGCCGGGGGTACCGGCGCGATCCACGGCCGCGATGGCCACAACGGCATCCGCGTTTACACCGAAGGGGACTTCAACGCCATCCAGTCCTCGGAGATCGTGGAGAGCCAGAATCCGTTGCGCGTCGAACGTTGCGAGCTGCGTGAAGGAAGCTGCGGTGATGGAGAATGGCGGGGCGGCTTCGGCATCCGCCGGGACATCCGGATATTCAACGACCAGTCGACGCTTTCGGTTCTGTCCGACAAGAACGTGATTCCCCCCTACAGCGTTAAGGGCGCGGTGAACCCCGCGGCCAACCGGTTCGTGGTCGTCCGGGATGGAGAGATCGTCGAACCTTCTCCGATCCCCGGGAAGGTCACGGGTTTTCCGATGGGGCCCGGCGACATCGTGCGCATGGAAACGTCTGGCGGCGGCGGCTATGGCGACCCGCTTCAGCGGGATCTCGAATCCGTAAAGCGCGACGTCAAACAGGAAACCCTGACTGTCCAGCAGGCGGATCTGCGCTTCGGCGTGGTTTTCGATACCGTGGGTGGCGTCGACGAAGCCCGAACGGCAAATCGACGCAAGGAACTACTGGCTGCCCGGGTCATGCTGACCATTCAGACCGCCAACGACGAGATGTTCGACGGTTCCAAAAGACTGTTCATGATCTCCAGCGACTCCGCGAAACGTCTCGAAGTTGAAGAGGGCGACATGATCGAGATCACGGCGGGCAGGGGCGCCAATGTTCGTGGATGGACCCGGGTGTCCGAAGCCGATGGCATTGGCGCGGTCACCCTAGGGCCATCGACTCTTCGTCTCATCCATGCCTTGCCCGGTGAGCATGCCCTGGTGCGGCCCGTTTTGCGGGCGCCGGCGGCCTGAGATGCGGCGATCCGTCGATAATTTTCAATTCACAGAGCACTAGGAGGTACGGCGTGAGTGAAGTTCTCATTGTCACGGGGGCCAGCACCGGAATCGGTGCCGCGACCGCGCGGGTCGGTGGCGAACGTGGCTACCATGTCTGTGTCAACTATCGCAGCCGCGCCGCCGAAGCCGAGGCCGTCGTGGCCCATATCGAAAAGAGTGGCAGCAAGGCCATCGCCGTGAAGGCCGATGTCGGCAATGAGGCAGACGTCCTCAACATGTTCGAGACCGTCGACCGTGAACTCGGTCCGGTAACGGCGCTGGTGAACAATGCCGGTTTCGTCCCGGGCCGGGCGACCGCCGACGAGGTAACCGCGGCGGACGTCAAGGTGACGATGGATACCAAGGTGATGGGAACCATCTTGTGTTCCCGTGAAGCGCTGAAGCGCATGATGCCCAAACACGGAGGGGAGGGCGGCGCCATCGTCAACGTGACGTCGCCGGCGTCCAACCATGGTGCACCCGGCTATTGGGTCCACTACGCGGCTTCGAACGGCGCCGCGGATACCTACACCATCGGGCTCTCCAAAGAGGTCGCGACTCAAAGCGTGCGCGTCAACGCGGTCAGGCCGGGATTCGTCATCACCAACTTCAACGTCAACGCCAACTGGCTCGACAGGACCGAGAAATATGTTGCCCAGAACCCCGAGGTTCGCGACGGCAAGCCCGAGGAAGTCGCCGACGCCATCCTGTGGCTCCTCTCGGACGCCGCCTCATACGTCTCAGGCGCCATCGTCGACGTAACCGGCGGCTTCTCCGGCATGATCAATCCCAAGGATTAAAGCCTTAGCTTGAGACTCGTTTGCAGGCCCCAATTCACCGCTGCGTCGCCCCCACCTAGCCTCCCCCCGATCCCGAGGGAGGGAGATGTTGACCAATCTTCACCAATTTGAATCCTCCCCTCCCCAGGATCGGGGAGAGTTAGGGTGGGGCGACTTCTCAAAAATCATCGGGTCGAAGATCGAGGCCCAGCCCCGGCCGGTCTGACAATCGGATGTGTGAATCTTCAACGTCCAGAAATCCCTCGGGCGCGCGGTCGAACAGCCAGCTATGCAGCATGTGATATTCCACGGACTCGCAGTTCGAGAGAGCCGCCGCCGTATGGAGGCTGGCGGCCATGCAGACGATGGATCCCGCGCTGTGGATAGTGACCGGGCTGTACCAGGGCCGTGCTGTCGCGGCGATGCGCTGGCCTTCTGTGATACCGCCGCAGATCGCCAGATCGAATTGCGTAAAGGTGACCGACTTGCGCGCCAGGAGTTCATGGAACTCCCGCTGGTCGATGAAGTTCTCATTGCCGGCCACGGGAATGCCGCTGCGCGTGTTGATCGTGGCCATGCCCTCGTAGTCATAAGCGGCAACGGGCTGCTCGAAGAAGTAGATATCGAGATGGCGCATGCGTTCGGCCAATTTCAGCGCTTCATGCGTCTTCATGCCGCAGACGGCATCGACCATGAGACGACGGTCTGGACCGATTGCTTCCCGCACCGCCTTGATGCGTTCAACGTCGACATTGAGGGAGGCACCACCGACCTTCATTTTGACGGCCGTGAAACCCTGCGCGATGTATCCCGACATCTCGTCTGCGAGGTCGGAGACGGTCTTGTCCTTTCCGTATAGGCCCGCACTCGCATAAACGTAAGCTCTGTCCGAATGTCCGCCGAGCAATTGATACAGCGGCGTTCCGGTCTGTTGGCCGAGCAGGTCCCAGAGCGCCATGTCGACAGCCGACATCGCCGCCCGGATGATTCCCGGCCGGGCACTGATGCTCCGAGTGAAGTCTAAATCCTCCCAGATTGCGGAGATATGCCGGGGGTCCCGACCGACCACCACGGGCGCGACATCGTCTTCAAGTGTCGTGACGAGGGCTCGCGCCGTGCCGCCGGACACCCATCCTTCGCCCGCACCGATCAGACCGGTATCGGTCTCGATAAAGACAAGAACGATTTCCTTTTTGTACCAGGTGAGGACCGGATTGGAGAGCGGGGGATCGAGATCCCAGCTCATCGGTTTGACAATGAGGTTCTTGATTTTCACGGTGTGATCTCCAGGCAGTTCGAACGCGCAATGAGAAGCATGACTCGAAGGTCTGGGCAATGGTGGAACGAAACTTATAAGTTGAAGCCCTGAAGCCAGTTCAAACAGGAGGCATGTGGATGGAACTCAACGACGTTATGCGGACGACATTTTCGGCGCGGGATTACACGGGTGAGGAACTGCCAGACGAAGTGCTGTACGGCATTCTCGATATCGCACGATTTGCGCCCAGCGGCGGGAATCGTCAGGGCAATCGCGTGATCGTCGTCAGGGATGCCGAGACCCGCGGAAAGATCTCCAAGATCGCTGAACCGATCGCCAAGATTTACGCCGCGCAACGAGACGCCGGCGAGAACCCGTGGAACAGCGTCATTCCATCCCAAGTCACGCCGCAACAGATTGAGGACACCCCGCCGCTCGGCATTCTGGTCGAGCCGTACCTCAACGCGTCGGTCGTTCTTGTGTTCGCCGTCGACCTCGAGGTCGTCGCGTCCATGGACAAGGAACTCGACAGGGTTGGGGTCATCAGCGGCGCCTCCATTTACCCCTTCGTCTGGAACGTCCTTCTGGCGGCACGGCAGGCTGGATACGGCGGCACCATCACGACCATCCCGGTGGCCCAGGAGTTGAAGCTGAAGGAACTGCTCAACATCCCCGAGAATTACGCCGTCAGCGCGCTGATACCCCTCGGCAAACCGGTCAAGCAACTCACCAAACTGCGCCGCAACTCCGTCGAACAAATCGCGACCTGCGGAACCTTCGACGGCGACCCGTTCACGGCGTAGGCACTCCGACCCTGCCCACCAATTTGAATCCTCCCCCTCGATGGGGGGAGCTAGTGGGGGGTGTTGTGCCTTTTGTTTGCTCATCAGGCCGGGAATTTCCTTGAATCACCCCCACCCTAACCCTCCCCCATCACTCGCCTCGGCGAAGCCTCCGGCGCAGCCGGGAGGGGGTATAACGATAGCGGAATCAGTTTGTCACCTTCGCAGGTAAACGGCCGCAGAGTGCTATGTCCATGTTGATGTTATTTGGATGAACCGAATACAATTGCGGTGTGACCGTCGAGCTAGCTGGTGAATGAACGCGCCGCTAAACATACGAGAACAAATTGCCATCTCTGTCCTCTTTCAACTTCCGGGCCTCTTTCGATCTCCGGGTTTGCCGCAAACGCCCCGCACGTTCGGCCGGGTGAGTCCAAGGCCATAACGATCAGTTGTATCGTTCGAAATCACACTGCATGCTCGGGGGCGGTAGGGACGATGAATAACGAGAGGATACACCCATGACAACAGGCGGTTCGGCTGAACTGAAAGCCGACGAGGATACGCTTGCGTTCCACGAGCGTGCGTTCGTCTTCGATGCCCTCTCGCTCTATTACGTTCTTGACGAGCCGTATACCGAGCGATTGCTGGAGGGGGGCGTGAATGGAACGAACGTTACCTTCGCGGTCGAGGAGGACTGGGAAGAAACACTGAAGAACATTGAACGCGGCCTGCAGAAGATCGAGGACAACCCAATCATGGTTCAGGCCACCAGCTTTGACGATCTCATTGCTGCCCAGGAGTCAGGCAAGCTCGCGGTCGTTCTGGGGACGCAGGGTGCGTCAATGATCGACAAGTTCCAGTCGCTGTACACGGCGTCCGAGACCTCCAGTTGGAAGCCCAGCTTCGAGCGTTTGGAGATTTTGCACCGGTTGGGTTTTCGTTTTTTCGGGCTGACCTACACGGCGGCCAACCTGTTTGCCGACGGCTGCGGCGAGAAACGGAACGCGGGTGTGTCATATTTTGGCGAGGAACTCATCGACTGCGTGAACGGCCTCGAGATGATCCTCGATCTGTCGCACACGGGACACCAATCCCGTGCGGAAGCGGCGGCCCTGGCGCGGGCGCCCGTCTGCACGCATTCGAACGCGTATTCGATTATGCCAAGCGACCGCAACACGAAGGACGAAACCGTCAAGGCGATGGCGGATAAGGGGGGCGCAATCGGAATCGTCGGGTTCCCGAGGACGATCGACAGCGAGAATCCGAGCGTGGAACGCATGGTCGATCACCTCGATTATCTCATCGATCTGGTTGGCGAGGATCACGTCGGCATCGGCAACGATTTCACCGAGGCTTACCAGGAAAACCAGATTGTACTTCCTGAATCTCGACGTTGGCGGACGCTGCGGCCGGATATCTTCGGCACGGTCGAGGATTTCACGGACGCCGCCTATCCGCTCAAGTCCATACGTTTTCTTCCCAACCTGACACAGGCCATGTTCGACCGGGGTTACACGAAAGAGCGGGTCGCGAAGGTTCTGGGAGGTGTCTGGCTTCGTGTCTTCAAAACCTTCGTGGGGTAGTTGCATGAACCTGCCGATATCGGACCCAGTATGAATTCACTGCCATGAAATACCGTCTCGGCTGCGATATTGGTGGTACGTTCACCGATTTCGTCCTTCTGGATCAGGAAGCAGGGAGGTTCGAAGTCGGCAAGGTCCTGACGACGCCTCATGACCCGTCGGAGGCCGTCGACACGGGTATCGCCAAGATCGAAGGGCAGGTGCCGGGGTTTCTCAAGGAGACGGAATACGTCATCCATGGAACGACACTAGTCGTCAATGCGCTGATCCAGCGTCAGGGCGCACGGACCGGATTGATCACGACCGGCGGGTTCCGGGATGTGCTCGCGATGCGTCGCGAAATGCGGTACGACAACTACGATCTCTACGCCCGCTATCCGACGCCGCTCGTATCGCGTGAGCTGAGACTTGAAGTCGAAGAGCGCGTCTTGGCGGACGGTCGTGTGCTCACGCCGTTGAACGAGGACGAGGTCGTGAGCGTTCTCGATGAACTGGCGGATGCCGGGGTCGACTCCATAGGCGTCTGTTTCCTGCACGCGTACGCCAATCCCATACATGAACGGCGATTGGCCGAAATCGCACGGCATGCCCATCCTGACATCGCGATCTCCCTTTCGTCTGATGTGCTTCCCGAGATCAAGGAGTTCGAACGGACCAGCACAACCGTCGTCAACGCTTACGTGAAGCCCATCGTGGCCAAATACCTCGATCGTATCGAGGCACGTCTCGCCCGGCGGAATTTCGACAAGGGCCTATATCTTATGCTGTCCGGCGGCGGCATAACGTCGACCGAAACGGCACGGGAATTTCCCGTGCGTTTGATCGAATCGGGACCGGTCGGTGGCGCGCTTGCCGCCGCCTACTTGGGAAATCGGGCCGAGCTTTCAGATGTCCTCTCCTTCGATATGGGTGGGACGACAGCAAAGGCTTGTTTCATCCGTGATGGCCACATGCCGACGACGACCCAGTTCGAAGTGGACAGGACTCATCGCTTCAAGAAGGGAAGCGGGACACCTGTCTCGGTGCCGACGGTCGACGTCATAGAGATCGGTGCCGGAGGGGGCAGTATCGCCAGCGTCAATGAACTCGGCGTGTTTCAGATCGGTCCCCGGAGCGCCGGTGCCGATCCCGGGCCCATCTGCTATGGCCGCGGCGGTCGAGAGCCGACGATCACCGATGCCGACCTCGTACTGGGATACCTCGACCCCCGGTATTTCCTGGGGGGCGCGATGCCGCTCGATCTCGATGCCGCACGGGGAGGCATCGAACGGGGCGTGGCGACGCTGATGAAGCTGTCCGTCGAGGAAGCTGCGTGGGGCATCCATGAGGTCGTCAACGAAAATATGGCTGCCGCAGCGCGGATCCACATAACGGAGAGGGCAGGCGACGTGTCCAACGCGACGCTCGTCGCGTTCGGCGGCGCCGGTCCCGTCCACGCCGATGGTGTCGCGCGTAAGCTGGGCGTGCCTCGGCTGCTCATTCCCATCGGAGCAGGTGTTTTTTCGGCTTTGGGCTTCGTCGTCGCGCCGGTTTCCTTCGAGGTGTCGCGGACTCATGTGGCGCTCGTCGCCGACCTGACGGCGGACGACCTCGAGACTCTCTATCGCGAGCTTGAAGCGGAAGCCGGAAAAGTCGTCACCGATGCATCACCGGGCGCCACCATCTGTTTCACCCGCGTCCTCGATATCTGTTACCGGGGACAAGGCTCGACCCTGGGACTCACGCAGAGACAGCCGGATGTAGAAGAGATCTCGTTTTCCGGGATTGAGGACGCGTTTCAGGACGCTTACCGGATCCGGTACGGCTATGCCTACGACGATCTCGAAGTACAGGTCCGTACGGTTCGCGTGACGGCGACCGCCCAGCAACGCCTGCCCGACATCTCGCGCGGCTTTTCGGGTGATCCCGGTGATACCAGCTCGGCGCTGAAAGGGGAGCGCCAGGCCTGGAGCTCGGGCGCAGGGGATTTCGTCCCACACAAGGTATACGCGTTCGAGGGGTTGGGTCCGGACGCCGAGATCGAGGGACCGGCCATACTCGAGGAAGAGGCTTCGACACTGATCATCGGATCCGGCGCCGTGGGGGTGACCGACCCACGGGGTTGGATCACGGTCCATCTCGATGGAGACTCTGGATGAACTTGACCAGCGAACGGAAGACATTCGGCGCGATTGAATTCCAGGTTTTGTGGGCGCGGCTCGTCACGATCGTCGATGAAGTGGCTATAACGCTGGAGAACACGGCGTTTTCAAGCGTGGTACGCGACAACCGGGATTATGCCTGCGGTTTGTACGACGCATCGGGCGATATGCTCGTGCAGGCGACGACGAGCACGACCGGTCAAGTTGGCGCGATGACCAGCGTCATGCACGACTTTTTGGGCGAGTACCCGGTCGACTCGCTGAGTCCGGGTGACGTTCTCATTACCAACGATCCTTGGATCGGATGCGGCCACACGCCGGACATCTACATCGCGACCCCCATTTTTCTCGAGGGGAGCGTTGTGGGCTTCTCCACCAATTCCGCACACCACATCGACATCGGTGGCCGCCTGGCATCGCCCGATGCCCGTGAAGTCTACGAAGAGGGGATCATCATCCCCATGTGCAAATTGTATGACGGCGGCAGTGCCAACGAGACCATCTTCAAAATTCTAACCCGTAATGTGCGCATGTCGGACAAGGTCATAGGTGACTTGCGGGCGCAGATTGCCGCCAACCATGTCGGGGCAAAACGAGTCCTGGAGATGATGCGGGAACGTGGGCTCGGTACGCTCACGGATCTTTCGGCGCAAATCCTCGATCAATCCGAACAAAGCATGCGCGCGGCCATCACCGAGGTGCCGGACGGAACTTACGAACATACCGCCGAACTCGACGAGTCGGATACTGCCGGAAATCCTATCGTGATCAAGGCGCGCGTTGACGTGGCGGGCGACGAGATCACGGTGGATTTTTCGGGCACATCGCCGCAGGTCGAGTATCCGATTAACTGCGTCTACAACATAACCTTTTCCTTCGTCATGTTCGCGATCAAATGCGCGTTGCGGCCGCACATCCCGAATAACGTTGGCTGCTACCGGCCCATCCATTTCCACGCACCGGAAGGGTCGATCCTGAACGCGCGGTTCCCCGCCGCCGTGATGTGGCGGACCGACGTCTGCTATTACATTACCGAAGCCATTTTCGGCGCCTTGTCGCAGGTGATTCCCGGACGCGTGAAAGCGTCCAGCGGCACCTACCCTTTGTGGCTAACGATCTTTGCCGGGCAATCCGAGGACGGCCAGCCGTTCGTCGCGCATTTCAACGCCTCGGGCGGGCAGGGTGCACGCCACGAACTCGATGGCCCTTCCACGACCGTGTTCCCTGGCAACATTCAGAATACGCCGATCGAACTTCTAGAAAGCGATACACCGCTGCTGTGCGAAAAAAAGGCACTGGTGCCGAATTCGGGTGGTGCCGGACGGTACCGCGGCGGTAATAGCCAGGAAGTCGTGATCCGCAATCTCGGCAATGAGGTCGTCGTGGGTTCTGTCGTCGGCGGACGCTACCACAACGGCCCGGTTGGATTTGCCGGCGGACAACGCGGGTTCAGGGGGGAGGTACAGGTAAACGATGATCCGCCCTTCGAGCGGAGCCGCGGGGTATCGCTGGCGAAGGGCGATCGTCTGCGCCTGCGTCTTCCGGGCGGCGGCGGCTTCGGCGATCCCCGGGGGCGTGACGTGCAAGCCGCAATTGATGATGTCCGCCAGGGACTCGTATCACGCGCCAAAATCGAAACGGATTACGGCTTGGAATTGGAATCACAAGGCCCTGAATCCGGCAAGCACGAAGACTGAGGGTTATAGCCGACCGGGTCGGCCTGGATGGCGCGTGGAAATGGATGGGTCGGTAGCAGCAGCACGGTCTGGGCAGGGGAAATAGGTCACTGTTTCCCTGAAACGGTGCTGCCAAATGTGTCAACAAATTCCGGTATCACTATACCCTCCATCACTCGACTCGGCGCAGCCGGGAGGGGGAGGGAGAAATTATTGAAGCCCCCAAAGTAGTCCCTCCCCCCTTGATGGGGGGAGGTTAGGAGGGGGGTGTTTCGTTTTTTGTTGAAACACTCACTACCCCAACGCTCCGCGCACGATCGTTGCAAGGCATTCCCGCATGCGTTCGACATTCTCGACGTTCATTTCAGGCCGTTCCCCGCGGATCAACCGGGGGACGAGTTCGTCGCGTGGTGTCGTCATCAGCAGACCGGCATTGATTTCGATCTGGATAGCGTGGACGCCCGACGGCCCGTCTTCGCCGTATCGGCGCACGATGTGGCCACCGCCGTAACCGGGGACATCCTCGTGAACCTGCACGCCGGCGGCCGCGACGAGATCAACGATGCGCTGGATGATCTTCCTGTCGGCCGTCGCGCTGCCACGAGTGCCCACGACGACTTCGTAATCGACCATGCGGTTGGGACTGGCAGTGTGCATGTCGAGAAGTAATATCTCACCATGCTTGTCCATCGTCTTTTCGATCACGTCGCGTAACCCGTCATGATAGGGATCGTAATAGAGCGACAGGACCTGCTCGGCCCGCTCGCTGCTGAACGTGTTTGCGAAGATGGCCTTGTCGCGCCGTGTGTGCGTGCGGAACACGCCGCGTGTCGAACGGACGGCATCCTTTGCGCATGTGAAATCGTCTCGCCGCCGGTTTACATCGACGAACAGCCGGGAGTAGGGGGTCGCGATGACAGTCGCCCCGTATTCGTGGGCCCGTCCGTAAACATCGGCCGCGAAGGTATCGGCGTATCTCCAAGGCAGGTGCACGAAGTCGGGGTCTGAATAATCTTCAGGCCCGATGCCGGGGATTGGCTCCGTCCCGTAATGGGGAATGCTGACGATAACCGGCATCTCGAAGGCCGGCTCAGGGGGCTTGATGATAGGGATCGTATGCGTTGACACAGCCGATCAACTGACCTCGGTACCGGCGGATATCATGCGGGGGGTTCCGGTCAGGTTTCCGACTCCACTTCGATCAGATCACTGATCGCTTCATTGCTGAGGTCCGGATATTCCCGGCGAACCGTCCCGACAGCCATTTCGAGCTGTCCTTCATGACAAAGGCCAAGCATTCCGGCCTGCTCCATGGCCTTCTTGAACGTGATGGTTACGTCGTTCATTCGCAACTTGACCCTGATCTGTGTCCGCAATCTGCACTCAGACTGGGCAGTGTAATTGATTGTCCCGGTGCTTGCCTGAACCTAATTATCTAATACTAAACCTCAACGGGTACGGCTGATTAAGGTCTCGCGGACGTGGAAAGTGTTGGTTCGAAAGAGCCAACACTTTCAAGGGCAAGTGCCCCAGGTCGGCGCCATCAAGCGTTTAGCTTGCGTGGCGGCTGAATGCTAATCCAACGCTCATTTCTAATGAGCGTTGGTATTAACCAACCAACACTCGTGCTTTCTATCCTGGGCAGTCCGTGATATCACCCGCGCCTGTAGCGGTGCACGGTGCGCCGCTTTACCGGTTCCAGACCGCCGACGTAATGCGCGGTCCTTATAAAATTGTGCTCATGACAAACTCGTTGCACCAGGCGATTCGCAATATCGCGATTATCGCGCACGTCGATCACGGCAAGACGACGCTCGTCGATCAGATGCTGCGCCAATCCGGCGCTTTTCACGCCAACCAGCAGGTTGCTGAACGCGCGTTGGATTCCAACGATCTCGAACGCGAGCGCGGCATCACTATTCTCGCCAAATGCACCTCGGTGAATTGGGGCGAGACGCGCCTGAATATCGTGGACACCCCGGGTCACGCCGACTTCGGCGGCGAGGTCGAACGCATATTGTCGATGGTCGATGGCGCGTTGCTCCTGGTGGATGCCGCCGAAGGTCCGATGCCACAGACCAAGTTCGTTCTTGCCAAGGCCTTCGCGGCGGGTTTGGCGCCGATCGTCGTGGTCAACAAGGTCGACCGGCCCGACGGCCGCCCGTACGAAGTGCAGGACCTGGTTTTCGACCTGTTCGCGGCGCTCGATGCCGATGAACACCAGCTCGAATTCCCGACATTGTTCGCCTCGGCCCGCGAAGGGTGGGCTACCACGACGCCGGATGGCCCGCGCGAATCGCTGGCGCCATTGTTTGAAGCTATTTTAGACCGTGTTCCGGCACCGGCAGTGGAGCCCGACGCACCATTCCGCATGCTGGTCTCCACGCTTGAATCGGATCCTTATTTAGGCCGGGTGCTGACCGGCCGGATTCAGGCGGGACAAGTCGAAGTCAATATGCCGGCGCGCTCACTGAACCGGGAAGGGGCTGTGGTCGAAGACACCCGGATCACCAAGATATTGGATTTCCAAGGCCTCAATCGCGTTCCCGTCGACCGGGCAAAGGCCGGCGATATCGTCGCCATCGCCGGCTTCAGTACGGCATCGGTCGCCGATACGCTTTGCGACCCGAGCGTCGAATTGCCGCTTCCAGCCCGCCCGATCGACCCGCCAACCCTCGCCATGACGTTCTCGGTGAACGATTCGCCGCTGGCTGGACGGGAAGGCGGCAAAGTGACGAGCCGGGTGATCCGCGCACGCCTGGAACGGGAAGCCGAAGGCAATGTCTCCCTCCAGATTTCAGATACCGAAGCGGCGGATGCTTTTGAAGTGGCGGGGCGCGGCGAACTTCAACTCGGCGTCTTGATCGAAACCATGCGCCGCGAAGGCTTTGAACTCTCCATCAGCCGGCCACGCGTCATCTATCAGGCCGACGATTCAGGAAAACGCCTCGAGCCCATCGAGGAAGTCCGCGTTGACGTCGACGCTGCCTACTCGGGCGTGGTGGTCGAGAAAATGGCGGCACGAAAAGGGGCACTCGCCGAGATGACCCCCACCGGCGGCGGTAAGGAGACTTTGATCTTCCTGGCACCGACGCGCGGTCTCATTGGCTATCACGGTGAGTTCCTCACCGACACACGCGGCACCGGGGTCATGAACCGTATGTTCCATGGCTACGCGCCATACAAAGGTCCGATCGATGGGCGGCGTGAAGGTGTTCTGATCTCAATCGCTTCCGGGAGCTCGGTTCCGTATGCGCTGTGGAATCTGGAAGAACGGGGTCGTATGTTCATTGGCGCCGGCGTTCCGGTGTATCCCGGCATGATTATCGGCGCCAACAGCCGCAGCGGCGATCTCGGTGTCAATCCGATCAAGGGCAAGCAGCTCACCAATATTCGAGCCTCCGGCAAGGATGAGGCCGTGCGTCTGACCACGCCGGAAACCATGAGCCTGGAGCAGGCGCTTGCCTACATCCAGGACGACGAGTTGATCGAGGTTACGCCAACCTCCATCCGTTTGCGCAAGCGTCTTCTCGACGTCGTCGACCGCAAACGCGCCGCCCGCCAGTCGGTAACGGCCTGACCTGAAGACGTGTCTCTCCAGTTATAAACACCGGATCACCTGTCATGCGGCGGGAAAGATCTATTTACCACCGAGGACACCGAGATCACTGAGGGATTTCGCACTCGGTTGAAATCAGACGATTCTGATAATCAATTCCGCAGTTTGTAGATTTGAAATTTTGTCGAGGCGCTCTGCGCCTCAATAAATAGAACAACCGTCTCGCGTGTTCTCTGGAAGGCATGTGCACGCGGCCAGCCCACACGCGTAGCCCCTCAGTGATCTCGGTGTCCTCGGTGGTTAGAAATTCCCTTCGTGCCGCCCGTCGCGCTGTTGCCTTTGAGAAACCGCATTTGTCATCATTCGGAGGCCCGTAACTGCTTCCGAGGCCGATCATGTCGAAGTCCAGTGCCGTTCAAAACGTCACCGGCCGCTGCCTCTGTGGTGGCGTTCGCTATACGGCTAGCGCGGTCAGGCGTCAGATTATTCAGTGCCATTGTGAAATGTGCCGCCGCCAAACCGGCGGATTGTGGATGGCGAGCCACGTCGTCCGCTCCGATATCACCATCGAAGACGACGATTGCCTGACCTGGTATCAGTCATCACCCCAGGCGCGACGGGGGTTCTGCAGCAAATGCGGTTCGAGCCTGTTTATCGACAACGATCAACGGCCAACCATGGGTGTCGGCGCCGGTAGCGTCGACCAGCCTTCGGGATTGGAACTGGCCGTGCATATCTTCGCCGACGATGCCGCCGACTACGAAGTCATCGAAGACGGCATCCGCCAGGTGCCAGACGGCAACCCCGGTCTCATCTATCTTTGAAGATTGTCCCAGTTTAAATACCGATCCAGTACAGGAACCAACATGACCGCGCTCTGCATTCTCAAGATGGACCTTCACGATCCCGAAGCATTCAAGAAATACATGGCCACGGCGCCGCAGACCGTTATCCAATACGGCGGGTGGCACTTTTCGCGTGGTGGTCGGACAGCGACACTCGAAGGCGAAGAGAACACCGTGCGCAATGTCCTCATCGAGTTTGATTCCATCGAGGCCGCGAAAACTTGGTACAACTCACCCGAATATCAGGCTGCGAAGGTGTTCCGCGATCCTCCCGTGGCCACGTGTGAGATTTATGTCGTAGAAAAAACGTGAGGACTCATTATGCCTGCCTATGTGATCACGAAAATTGAAATCCACGACCCTGACGCTTTTCAGGCCTATGTCAAAGCATCGCCCCCGACCATTCGGAAATTCGGGGGACACCACATCTCCCGCGGTGCCGAGGCCGATGTCTTGGAGGGGGAGGGCAATAAGTTCCGCAACGGCATCATTCAATTCGCCACGGCGGAAGATGCTAGAGCTTGGTATGATTCACCCGATTATCAGGAGGTCAGGAAACTGCGCGAAAAGTGTTCGACCGCGTATTTCTACACAGTGGCCGGTATCTGAGCACTGAGGCTAGCCTGCCGCTGCTGCGGCGTTGCATCCGCGCTCAGGCGTAAAGCGCCTCGATAACCGGGCACTCCGGGACCTCGGTCCCACTGCATTGAGACACCGTGGTCGCGAGAGTCCGCTCCAGCTTGCGCAGGTCTGTGATCTTTTGACGGACATCCCCGAGGTGTTGCTCGGTGATTGACTGGACCTCGGCACAGTTCAGACCTCCGCCATCGACCAGTCCGAGAAGTGCCCGAATTTCTCCGATTGAGAATCCCAGTTGCCGCCCCCGCAGGATGAATGACAGGCGTTTGATGTGTTCCGGCAGGTAGGTTCGATGTCCGCCACGGGTGCGTGCCGTCATTGGCAGCAACTTGATCTTCTCGTAATAGCGGATGGTCTCGATGTTGCAGCTCGTTTTATCGGAAAGGGCGCCGATACTGATTCGGGCAAATTCCTGGGCCCCAGTTTCTCGCATCAGCGTCTTCAAAGTCATCGATTATCCTCTTGAATCTGTAGTAACTACAGATCGTAGCATGCGCGGAGAGTGGAAATAAGAATGCTTAAATTCGGAATCATCGGCACGGTTATCACGGTGTTGTGCTGCTTCACACCAATCCTCGTGATTGTCTTCAGCGCGATAGCCCTCTCGGCGCTGATCGGTATCCTCGACTTCGTTCTGTTTCCTGCCCTGGGTCTGTTCATTGCGATAACGGGATACGCCCTATGGAAACGGCGCAGGACGGCGTCAGTCTGACGTCAACATTGACCTGTCCGCACTGCGGACACGTCAAAACCGAGACCATGTCGACGGATTCCTGCCAGTGGTTTTACGACTGCGAAGGATGCGGTGAAATTCTTAAACCCAAAGCGGGTGATTGCTGCGTTTTTTGTACGTACGGCGACGTGCCGTGCCCTCCGATCCAGTTGAGCCGCCAGGCAACGTAGCGCCCGGTGCCACGCCCGCGGATTATGCCAAACCTCATTGAGTACGACTGATTAAGGTCTGGTGAACGCCGAAAGTGTTGGTCCGAAAGAGCCAATACTTTCAAGGACGAGTGCCCCAAGGGTTGGCGCCATCACGGCGCTTAGCCTGCGTGGCGGTTGAACGCGAATCCAACGCTCATTAGAAATGAGCGTTGGTATTAAGTCTATACAGAGAACTGGCAGGATAGTCCGGGACCCACTGGCTGCGATTGTGCCGACACGATGGCTTCCGCCGATTCCAGCGACCCCGACGCCAAGGTTTGCTCAATAGCTCGTGGAGCACATGCCGAAACGAACCGCTGCACCGTGTTCCGCAACTGGCCAACCTTGAAGGGTTTGACCATCGCGACGTCTGCCTTCAGCTTTTTCGCGCGCTCCAGTGACTCGAGTCCCATCTGCGGGTCGCCGGAAATGGCGATGATCCGTACCGAAGGATCGCGCCGTTTGATTTCCGAGACGACCTCGATGCCGTTGATGCCCGGCATGATCATGTCCGTGATCACGACGGCTGGACGTTGTTTCGTGAATTTGACGATACCTTCGCCGCCGTCATGTGCCTCGATGACTTCGTGGCCATCCTTGTGAAGTGCGAGACGGAGCGCGGTACGCGTGGTGTCGTCGTCTTCGATAATCAGGACTTTAGCCATTGGGCCCCCCGGCGTTGTGGTGAATTCCCGATGACATAGATTTGGGTATTCTGGCGCGGCTACGCCAGTGACCGGCGTCACAGAGTCCGAAGATTCATTATCTTATTGAAATAGCGTATTAAATTTCTAATTCTGTACATTTGAAACGCTTACATCTGGGGATTCATGGTTAATGGTTTCTGAACGTCCGTAGAAACCGGTCCGTTCTGCATCGCTGAAGGTCACGCCAGGTTCGTCATAGAACGAGAACACCGACACGATTCGATTCCTGTTTCCGACAACGGGTGTGATCCGGTGAGCCGTGTATCGGCCCTTGAAGACATTGAGGGTCCCAGGACTGAGAAGGAGGGATTCGATTGATGGATTGGCTCCTGAAATCAAGTCTGCCACGCCGGCGTAGTTGGGATCATCTTCCGAGTGGAGACTGCGGCGATATTGGAAGGTGCCGCCCGATTCGGGCTCCTGTAGAAGCAGGGTTGTCGTGAATTCGGATCTGTCGAAATGCCAGTTGAGCGCTTCGCCCTCGCGATATGCCAGCACGTTCACGCGCGCCAGTGGATCGGCCATCAGAAAGAGGTGCTCTTTGCCCAGCGTCAGTGCGAGAAACTCGGCGAGCGGCGCCCATTCATAGACGCGACACACCAGGCTGCCCGAGATCTGATCCGCACATATCGTGTGATTGACCGTCTCGACGCGCTTCAGCGCCGGGTGATCGGGCGGGATTTCGGTGACACCGTCATCGAAGTAGATGTTGTGGGTTCGACGGTGCGTGAAGGACTCTGTGTTCAAACGACCTTCAATATCGGCGACGCACTGCTTGAGTGCTTCCGGTCTGATGAACCGCTCGAGGCTGAACATACCCGAAGTTGCCAGGTCGTCCCGGCAACGCGCGACCAGGGACCGGCCCCGTTGGCTGTCTAGATCGTCAAGCGAGAATCGATCGAGATCGACGAATTGTTCAATCATGTCATCACATTACCGCCGGCTACGGTTAGCGACAGGCCGGTCATGTAATCCGATTGGTCGGAGGCCAGGAAAGCCGCCATGTTTGCGATGTCCCGAGGTTCTGTCGTGCGGCCTAGAGGTGTGGCGTCGGCCCGTTCGCGATGCATGCTGGCCAGCTTGTCTTTCAAGCTCTGATTTTCGTCGCGAAGCGCGTCCGCGATCTCCGTCATTCGCTCGGTCATCGCGAATCCGGGGCAGATCGCATTCACGTTGACCTGATTCGGGGCCAATTCCAGGGCCAGCGACTGGGTGAAACCGACCAGGGCGAACTTAGAGGCGCAATAGGCGGCAAAACGCGCCACGCCCCGTTTCCCGGCGGTCGATGAGATGATGATGATGCGGCCACCTCCATCGCGGTCGATCATGTGCCGGGCCGCCGCCCGGCAGCACAGAAACGTCCCTTTCACGTTGATGCGTTGCACTTCGTCGAAGGCCTCTTCGGTGAGCTCGACCACGGGAACCCTGTCCTTGCCGGGGCGCGATCCCGCGTTTGCGACAAGGATGTCGAGGCGGCCGAATCTGTCGATGACTTGCGCGACCATGGAATCGACGGCGGTAGCGTCGGAAACATCGGCCAGCACCTGCATGGCCTGTCCGCCTTTGGCTTCGATCTCCGCCACGACGGAGGCAACACCGCCCCAGCCACTTCCGCCGTACGGATTGGCCGCGAGGTCACTTACCGCGATGTGGGCACCCTCTTGCGAGAGGCGGTTTGCGATCGCGCGTCCAAATCCCTTTTCACCGCCGGCGCCGGTGATGAGAGCAACTTTTCCGGCAAGGTCATACATGGCGCGTTCGGGCATGGCGTTTCCTGGGTTCGGGCACAGAAATTAACGTTGGTGATGCTCAATAAGCGCTATCCGGACTGGAAGAGGGGGTTCGAGTTTCCGAATGCGTCGATGGCCGTGCCGGTGATCGCAGACGATGCATCGGATGCAAGGAACACGGCAATTTCAGCGATTTCCTCCGGCCGCATAAGGGCGAGACTTGACGACCGTTCAGGGTAGGCTTCACGAAATCCCTCGGTATCCACGGGGCCGGGGCAAATGCAATTGACGTTGATACCGTGCGGTTTGGCCTCGGCGGCAACGCTTTCGGTCAGATTGATAAGCGCCGACTTGGCCGCTCTGTAGGCCGTTCTTCCGGCACTGCCCTTACGGCCACCGATACTCGAGACGTTGATGACGGTGCCACTGCCCCTCTCGATCATCGACGGCAGGACGGCGCCGGTCAGTAAGGCCGGGCCGATCAGATTCACGTCGATGACCCGTCGCCAAAGACCGGGATCGAAGTCCACCAGATCAATCATAGGGTGGATGATTCCGGCGTTGTTGACGAGGATATCTACGCGATTGAATCGCTCCAGAACGGTGGCCGCCACACGTTTTATCTCCGCTTCGTCACCGAGGTCCGCTGCGATCGGAAGTGCCTCGCGGGCCAGTTCGCCAATCTGTGCCGCCAAGACGTTAAGCGCGTCCTCTGAACGCGCAACCAGCGCCACATTCGCGCCCTTGGCGGCGTAGGCGAGCGCAATCGCCCGGCCGATGCCTTTGGAGGCCCCGGTCACGAGAGCCGTCTTGCCGGATAGGTCATTCATTTCGAATTCCGCTCAATTTTCCAATCTCGTACACCATTTGCGTCTATCTGACTGACAGGGATATCGGCAGCAATTGATCTGACGTACCCAGTGCTCCATAAGGGAGCCATATTCCGAACACAAGCCATACTTCGAACACAAGCAAAAGGAGACAGATCGATGCGGTTGGCAGGAAAGGTTGCCCTGATCACGGGCGCGGCGAGTGGCATTGGTGCGGCCACGGCAGGATTGTTCGCTCAAGAAGGGGCGACCGTCTTCGTCACGGACGTAACCGTGGCGGACGGGGAACAGGTTGTCGAACAAATCAAGGCGGATGGCGGCAAAGCATCGTTCATCAAACACGATGTATCCTCGGAAGAAGAGTGGACCTCAGCGGTCAAACAGGTTCTCGACCAGGAAGGCCGGCTCGATATCCTCGTCAATAATGCCGGGTATTCCGGCAGTACGACTGAAGATTCCATGGATCTCGGAGCGTTCGAGATACTCATGAACGTCAACATAAAAGGTGTGTTTCTCGGGTTGAAGTCCGTTATACCGGCCATGCGCGAGGCCGGTGGCGGCTCCATCGTCAATATATCCTCGATCTCGGGAAACACCGGTCAACACCGGGTCCATATCGGCTACAACGGCTCAAAGGGGGCCGTGCGGATGATGACTAAGGCGAGCGCTACGCAAAACGGGGATGCCGGCGTCCGCGTGAATAGTGTGCATCCCGGCATCATGCCGCTGATGAAATCCGTCTCGATGAAGCAGCCTCCGGCAGCCCAGGAATCCGTTTTGGGACGTATACCGTTGGGTCGCGCGGGCGAAACCACTGAAGTGGGTCACGCAATCCTGTTCCTGGCCTCGGACGACGCGTCCTACATCACCGGCGCGGAACTCTATGTCGACGGCGGATATCTCGCGAATTAACCCCGGCGGTCGTCCTCGGGCACTGCGCGCTGCATGGCGCGATAGTAGGTGAGGATCGAGGCAAACGGGGCTTCTCCGCCCTCGACTTGCGCGGCGGTCGCGAAGATCTGACGTGTCAGATGCGCGAAGTGCGCGGGAAACTCATTTCGTTCGGCCAAGGCACAGCCCAGTGCCATGTCCTTGTCGTAGAATTTAAGCGATGCAATACCTTCGGGAAACGTGCCTTTTTGGACGAAATGCCCGAACAGGGTCTGGAGCGCCACCGTATTTCCGGAACTGTCATCGAGCCAACGGGTCATGTTCTCGAGCGTGAGCCCGGCGGCCTCGCCGATGGACAGCGCCTCGGCCCCAGATACTGCATGAATTCCGAGCAGTAAGTTATTGCAGATTTTGACGATTTTGGCATTGCCCTGGGCGCCTGCGTAGTCGACCGAGCCGAGCCTTTCGAGCACCGGTTTGTGCTGATTGAACAAGCTCTCGTCGCCGGAGACGATGACGGGGGAGGTTGCATTGCGGGCTGCGGCGACGCTGCCGCCGATGACGGCACCATCCAGATATCCGGCACCGTGTGCGGCGACGGCCGCGCCGGTCTCGCGGGCAAGGTCCTCCGAGGTCGTGCTCAAATCCACCACACAGCCCTTGAAGGATTTCACTGAGAGGATTCCAAGGTCTCCGTGGATGACGTTTCGCAGGGCCTTGTCATCGGGTGTCATGATGACGATCAATTCGCAGTTTTCCGCGATATCAGCCACCGACTCCGCCCGCGTCACCCCATCTCCCGTGATGGCATCGACCTTTTCAGGGGCCATGTCGAAGGCCAGGACGGTGTCGCCGTCCTGAGCCAGGTTTTGGGCCATGGGCGCCCCCATGGCACCGATACCGATGGTGCCGATCTTCATGATGTGCTCTTCCCGGTCGGACCAACCGGTTCCATGTTGGCGGCCGCCTCGTACCAGCGAACGACGGAAGCGACATGATCGTTCGCATGCCCAAGTGCCCTGGCGCCGTTGTAGGCGGCCAGTGCCGCGGAAGCAAAATGACTCGGATGGCCTTGTTGCCGGGCCATCTCCTGGGCGAGTTTCAGGTCTTTGACCATGAAGTCCACGCTGAACCGGCCCGGTCCCAATTCACCTGTCGGGACCGTCACCGAGAAATCCTTTTCCATGACGTAGCTTGCACCGGACCCCTTGAGCAGAAGCCGCAGCAACGTTTCGAGCGGCACACCCGCTTTGACGCCAAGGGCGATGACCTCGGAAATCGCCGCGGAACTGACTCCGGTCAGGAAGTTGTTCACCAGCTTGATCACCTTGGCACTGCCGAGTTCCCCGATCGGCAGTACGGTTGCCGAGCATCCCTTCACGAACGCCAGAAGGTCCTCATCCTCATGCACGGCGGCATCCACGTAGACCGACAGTATCCCGTCAACGGCGGCCGGCACGCCCAATGTGACGGCCGCGGCGAGACAGCGCGCACCTTTCCCCTGCAGCTCCGCATCAACGTCACGGATCGTCGCAGGACCGAGCGTGCTGAAATCAACGACCGTCAATCCCTCGCGGGCATCCTCGATGATGCCGCCGGGCCCCAGCACGACTGCCGATAGATCGGCATCCGCCGGCACCATGGTGAAGACGACGTCGCTGGATGCGGCAACTTCGGCAGGCGAGTTGCAGGCGACGCCACCCCATTCATTGGAGTCCGTCATGGCTTCCGCACGAACGTCGTAAACGTTCACCGTAACACCAAGCCGCTTGGCAATATTTTGCGCCATCGGCTTGCCCATCGCGCCAAGCCCAATGAATCCCAGCCGTTTATCCGGAGCGCTCATGATGTCCAATGCATTGAAATCCTTCCCGCCCGCATCATTGGTCGGTCACCACCGAATGTCTAGGGAAGGGACCCCAACGTCATCAAATTTCTTCCCCTCCATCCGGATTGGGGAAGAAGATCGTCAACGAAGGAAAAAGGTGTCGTACCCCGCCAGGGGTCTGACACCCTTTTACTGACGGCGCAGGCCGTGCCGACTAACCACCCTGAGCGGCCATCAACTCCTTGATGACCGGTCGCGCGATCGGCATGGCCTCGGCCTTGGTCATGTCTGGCTTGAGTCGTGGATCGTAGAGTGTGCGGAGGATGATCGCGTCACTGCTGCTAAGCGACGTACGGTAGACGCCGTCGCAGAATATAGAATCCCGCGCGTGGCAGGCGTCATTCAAAGGTCCCAGGGCCTGGGTGAGTTCTTCGAGCAAGCAATGATCACGCAGGTACGGTGGATTATCTGTCCCAATTACAGCGTTTCCAGATTCCACGAAACCAGTTCCATGGTCCTCGGTAGATGCAAAGCAAGCGCTCTGCGCCGTGGCGAGGGTGAAGGCGTTATCGCCATCCACGGCAATGAGCCACGGTAGAAACTGTTTACGCTGACCGAACACCACACGGAAATTAGCTTTGTCGAGAGAAAATACTTCGGCAATGTCCAGCCCGGTTACGTTGGCCAAATTCGACAAATGTCTACGAGCGGACCTGGCTAGCGAACTGTTTGGATGCGATATGATGTAACGAACTGGCTTGGTCCATTTTTTGACTAACTCTGCGTGGCCAGGGCGGGAGAATTCGCTGCCAATTGCTACAGCCTCAAATTGCCGAACTATCGGTGAGCCGTTTCCGCCGGCCCCGATGTTTGTCACACAGCCACCCAGCAGCAGCGTCAGTGCAATCAAAGCGCGCATACCCGAACTTTCGGCCCCACCCGGCAAGCGCGCAAGGATAATCGAAACTCGGCCACATGCCGACCGCGCCTTCTAAGCGGTGAGGAAATGGGGTCGGACCCCGTTTGGGGTCCGACCCCAACTTTCACGGTTTACCCCCGCCCGAGACCGGGGAAGACTTCTCTCATTTCAATCGTCCCAGAACGAATCGTCGTCCCCGTCATCGTCCCCTTCATCGAACTCGTATTCGAGTTCCCGCTCGATCAGCGCGTGAATCTCCCCGCCCTCAACCTTGAGGTCATACGTCAGCAACGGTTTCTCGGTCTCGGCCTGCGGTTCGCCGCTGCTCAAGTCCCACTGCCAGAGATGTTTAGAGCAGGTCAGCAACTTGCCGTCACACAGCCCTGAATGCTGAAGCGGCTCCTCCATGTGCGGGCACAGCGGCGGGATCGCCTTGAACTGGCCGCTGTAGTTGACGATGAGGATCGGGATGCCGTCGATGTCGAACAATTTCAGCGCGTTCTCGGCGACCTCGTCGGTCGAGCAAATCCGTTTCCAGGTCATTGAGCCCGCTCCGCTTGAATGATTACCGCTTGGATGGTAGCGATTTCGATTTATGGGCCGTGATCGGCTAAAGCGGCCAGTGCGTCCCTTTGTCGAGGCGCCGCGTCTCCAGCCGCACTTCGCGGGACACGAACCGGGCCGCGTCGTCTACCATGCGGAGCTTGTCGAGATAGCGGCCGATCGCGAACAGGTGGTTCTCACCGGCATCGATGTGGGAATTCACGCCGTCGAGCATGTTCTGGTAGATCACGAATGACGTCACCGCTTCGGCCGACGTACCGCCGTCGTCGAGGTCGACGGTATAGACCACGGCGTGTCTCTTGAGGGGCGAGTGATCGGTGTTGTGCTTCGGCAAAAGGTCGCACATCGACGAAAGCTGTCCGTGGTCCGCGTCGAAATAGATCATGTCCTTGCGGATCTCGGGGCTGTAGGCCGTGACCTTGTAGTAGAAACCGTCGTCGCAAAGCTTCAGCCAGTCGGACCAGCGCTCGTCATCCATGAGCAGGCAGGACCGGTATATCGTGTCCTTGACGGCTTCGATTGCCGCGATGTTATTCGCTTTCCTCATGTTCAAACCCTGCTGAAAATTTCCGCCGCGGTGCGCCTGTCGGCTATTCAGCGGCGGCCACGGAACCTCTGGTGGTCGGCCTGTTGGTCGGATTATGGAGCGGGCGGCCCATCCAGCGCGACCATTCGTCGTAGTAATGGCGCATGCCGACCTCGTCGTGAATGGTGTCGTTCTCGTGGCGGCCGTGGAGGATATGGCGCGGTTCGGTGCCCGGGCTCATGGTCACGCCCTGGCCGGTGATGCTGAGCAGGTCCTCGTGCAGGTTGCGCCCCATCGGACCCCAGATGGTGTTGTGATGACGGATGCGGGTCAGGCGTTCCTCTTCCGTATCCTGCTTGAGGCCAAGACCGCGGAATTCGATCATGACTTCGTTGGCCGAGATCGGGGTCATCAGGTCGACGCGCAGGGCCGAGCCGCGGAGGTTGTAATTGATGCCCGGAAAGATATCGACCATGTACCAGTTGTTGGGCGGTAGTGTCGGAAAGCTGAGGGCCTCCCGGGACTCGAAACCTTCGTACTGGTCGTACTGCACCTCGAACGAGCCGACGACGACGTGGCCATTGTCAAAAGTCATGTTCTTGCGGGCGAAGTAGGCGTCGTTAAAGCCCGTCACGCGGTTATGGTAGTGCACGAAGTCATGGTAAAATTCGCTGTTGGTGTCGTGCCACAGCTTGTAGTTCGAGGGAATGATCGCCTTGTGGTAGTGGAAGACCTCAAGCGGCTCGGTATCGATCGGCTCCAATATGCAATCGAGCGCACTGCCGACCCATTCCTGCACGGTATGCGGGATGTGATCGTCGAGGGTCACCCACACGAATCCGCCAAACGCGACCTCGCAGCGTAACCGCCGCAGGCCGACGTCCTTGGTCGACAGGCGGTCCTGATACCCTTCCTCACTGCGCGAGATGTGCACGCACCGGCCTTTCATATCGAACTGCCAGGCGTGGAACATGCAGGTCATGTTCTTCGGATTTCCCGACGGCGTTCCTTCCGCGAAACTCCCCGAGGGGCGGCGCTCGATCAGGTTGGCGCGGTGGGGGCAGACATTGAGGAAGGCGCGGATCTGGTTGTCGGCGTCACGGCAGACGATGACCGGCTCGCGCGCGATGGTCATCGTCCTGAAGTCGTAAGGTTCGGGCAGTTCCGATTCGTGGCAGACCGGAATCCAGACCTTCTTCCAGATTTTCTCAAGCTCTTCCTCGAAGATCTCCTCGTCGCTGTAGATACGGCTGTCCGCCCATTCGATCTTGTTTTGATCGGGGTGTGTGTTCCACTGCTTGGCGTTTCGAGCCATGTCTAATCTCTCGGGATCACGCGGCGGCGCGTATTACATTCCGCAGCATACAACGTTACGGGGACGTGTGTAGCCGTTCGTACGCCCCGCATCAAGCTCAATGAACAGTATATCGGCCGCTATTTGACCGTCACGATTTCGGGCACGATCCAGTCGAAGTGCTTGCGCTGGAAATTGGGTGTCGTCTGCGGCTGCACCCGGCCTTGCTCATCCGTGGCCCGTGCCATGATGCTGTACTCACCTGGCTCGGCGGCATCCCACACGTAGGACCAGCGGCGCCACAGCCACTTGTCGTGCGATTCCTCGATGTAGGCGTCGTTCCAGCTGTCACCGCCGTCCGTACTGACCTCCACCCGTTCCACGGCGCCGGCACCGCTCCAGGTCATGCCGCGGATCACATGCTCGCCACGGGGCAGGGGAGAGTCGTCATCGCGCGGATAGCGGATCAGGGTTTTCACCCCGAGCTCCATCATCGGTTTCTTGTTGGGATCCTCTGGAGAATCCCCCGACACGAAATAGTGGGTCTGGTAGTAGCAATCGGGCATGTGATCCATGACCTCGATATTCTCGATCCATTTGACCCACCAGTTCCCGGCCCAGCCCGGCACCACCATGCGCAGCGGCGCACCGTGAACGTGGGTCAGGTATTCACCATTGTGGGCCCAGGCGAGGATCGTGTCCGGGTGCATGGCCTTTTCGATGGGCAGGCCCTTGTCATAGTTGATGATCCCCGGATCGACGACCTCGAAGTCGGTGCGCCCCACGGACAGGAATTGCGTGACGGGATCGGGCCGTCCGGTATCCCAACCCTGGACCCGGATGGCAACGGCGTTGTCCTTGACGCCGGCACGCGTGAGCACTTCGCGGAGCGGCACGCCGGTCTATTCGCCGCCGCTGACCAGGCAGGTGGTGGGAATGGCTTCGAGAATCTCATCGATGTTGGGAACTTCACCGTCTTCGGTCATTTGGTTCCAGCCGCCTTCCTCGTTTTGCTTCACGCGCAACGAGGGTTTCTTCATGTTGCTGCCTTCCCGCAGGTACGAGAAGAACTCGCCGTCGTTGCCGGCGCACTCGGTTACCGCGCGTACGGTGCGTGACGGCAGTTTTCGGAGATCCTCCAGCACGTACTCGGCTGGATTGTCGACCAGACCAGAAATCTAAAACGTGTAGTCTTCCGGATGGATCGGGTCCGGCATCTGAAGCTGCGCGACGACATAATAGGCATCGACCGGGGTCAGCATCCCCTCGAGATCGAGGACCGGGGAACGTGCAAAAATGACCCGCCCTTCCGCGTCCTTGCTGGGCATGATTTCAGCCCGCTTGCGGTCCGGCCAGCCAAAGACCCAATCACCTTCGATCTCTCTTTCTGCCATGTCGCGAACTCCTTGTTCTGTCGATAGCCCATCCTGGAGAACAAGGTTCTACGATCTTTGCGTTTGACGCAATTCACATCGAGAAAATTTGACAGAATTTTCACGCCATTCTGATGAACGGTGACGAATTGAGGCATGAAACCACGGGGCAGGACCAAGTGGTTCCCTATGGCCTAGACGATCCAGCAGTGCCGTTATGATTTCCTCCCCAGAGACTCGCCGCGGCGTAGCCTATGGCGCAGCCGGGTCGGAGGAGGCAGGGGAGGGAGAGATTTTGCAATTTTTTCCGAAGCGTTCAGAGGCCTTCCAACGCCATGAAATTGCCGACGGCGACTTTGGGGTCGATGCGGTATGTCTTGGCGTCCTGATATTCCGGCGAATTGAACCAGCGCTCGATCGTCTCGATGGAGTCGAATTCGAGGATGACGTTACGGGTGGTGGGTTCCTCGCCTTCGAGGTTCAGGACACGCCCGCCGCGCACCAGGAACCGTCCGCCGTACTTTTCGACCGCAACGCTGGCCCGTTTTCTGTACTCATCGTAGGCCTCGGCATCGTGCACGGTGACCTGCCCGACAACATACGCAGCCATATCTGCTCCTCCCTGGTTGATCGCGCCTGAATGGTCGCAGCTACGTTATAGCTTACCCGGCGGGAGGCGCCTCGCAACTTTAACCGTGACGGATTCGCTTCAGACGAAGGCGACGAAGGTGCCAATGGCTGCCAGTAGCCAGAGCACGGCGAGGCGGTACATACGGTCACTCGAGCGATGGAACAGGTGCGACCCGATCCAGATCGTGATGCCGTAGGGAACGAGGAGGGCAGCGGCGATGGTGACCGTCTCCCAGGTCACGGTTCCTCGGAAGGCCAACGCGATCGCCGTGATGAATATGAAAATCGAGACAACAGTGAAGATATTGGCGCGCAGGATGACCGCGCGTTCCTGACTGGCTACGAAATAGAGCGTGGGGATCACGCTGCCCGCACCGGCGAAGCCATTCACCAGACCGGCAACGACACCGGCCGTCGCACTGGTGAGCGGATTACGGGGACCACGATAGGTCCACCCGCTCAACAGTATGATCGAAGAAAATAATACGAGGCCGCCGATACTGCGGCGGCTGATCTCGGGGTCAACGAGGAACAGGAGTGTCGTACCAATGGGGATCGCGACCAGCGCGGTCGCCGCCATCGGCAGGACGTCCCGCCAGCGCACGTGGCGGACGGTCTGCGGTATCATCTGGATGCCGCCGACAACGCCAATCAAGATCGCGATGGTCAGCGCCTGGGGTGGCCAGTACACCAGGGACATCAGCGGAATCATGACGAGACCCGAGCCCGAGCCCGCAAATCCGCGCACGATTCCCCCCAGGGTGACAGCGAAAACAGAAACCGCAAACGCCGGCGTGAGCAGGGGCTCGATCACGCCGGACTCAATTCCTCCCCCCTTCCAGGGGAAGTAAGATGGGGGTCAATTCATCCCTCCCCCCTTGCAGGGGGGAGGTAAGGAGAGGGGAGTTTTGTTTCAACTGTTTAGGTAACGCCGCGGGCTACACCAAAGCCGAAAGTTCTGCCTCATCTCTGACCGGCTCAACCGGTTTCCAGCAATACGTGTTCGCGGAACGCCGGGCGGGCCCGGACCCGCTCCAGCCACGCTTCGATGGCAGGATGACTCGCCCGCTCTATAGGCAGGGAGTACCACCGATTCACGATGCACCCGATCGGGATGTCACCCATCGTGAACTCAGCACCCGCCACCCATTCATTGTTCGCGAGATGGCCGTCAAGGATCGGCAGATCCGCGCCGCATTCGGTAGCGAGTGCAGCCATGGCCTCCATGTCCGGTTCGGCCTTTTCGCGATCCCGCACGAGGGCGAAAAACAATGTCCGATAGTGATGATTGAAACCATTGTGCAGCCAGTCCATCCAGCGATCCGCTAACTGCCGCTTGCCCAGGTCATCGGGACACAAGGTGCCCTTGCCATACTTAAGCGCCAGGTAACGGATGACCGAATGGCTCTCCCACAGGATGTTGCCGTCATCCTCGACCGTGGGGACGCGCGAATTTGGATTCATCGCCTTGTATTCGGGTGTGTCCAGTCCGCCGAAGGGGCCACCCACATCGACGCGTTCGTATTCCAGGCCAAGTTCGCCGATGCACCACATCGTTTTTTGCACATTGCCCGAATTATTCCGTCCCCAAACCTTCAGCATCTTTCACTCCCTGTTCATGTGATTGGTACGGCGTGTTCTCACACGTGCACTCAGCTCAACGGGATCGACGAGACGTGTTCCACGAATGCGGGCCGCTCCCGCAGCCGCGCTAGCCATGCTTCGACGTTCGGCAGGCTGGGCCGATCGATATCCATGGTAAACCACCGATGCGTCATGCACCCCATCGGAATGTCGCCGATGGTCAACGACTCGCCGGCCACGAACGATTTTCCCTCAAGCTGAGCGTTGAGGACTTTCAGCCTATTGCGGCCTTCCTCGATCTGGACCTTGATGGCATCCATATCGCGCTCGGCTTCCGGTGTCCGGATCAGGCCCCAGAACACCACGCGATGGGAGATGAAGAAGTAGGTGTAGAGCCAATCCATCCAGCGGTCGGCAAGCGAGCGCATCATGGGATTTTCCGGCCACAGGCTGCCGCTGCCATAGACCGCGGACAGATACCGCACGATGGCATGGCTCTCCCACACGATCGACCCGTTGTCCTCGATGGTCGGCACCAGACCGTTCGGGTTCAGTTCCCGGAACGAGGCATCGTTGATCACGCCGTACTCCAGTCCGGCATCGATGCGTTCGTGTTCCAGGCCAAGCTCCCCCACGCACCACATCACTTTCTGGACATTGATTGAGTTTTTGCGTCCCCAAACCTTCAGCATTCCGTTCTCCGTATAATTCTGATTTTCAAATTGGTTTTGCTATTTAAAGCTGCAGCCGCGCCGCGGTTCACTGCAGCGGGATCATCGCGTGCTCGCGGAAAGCCGGGCGTTCCTCAAGCCGGGCGTACCATGCCGCCAGGTGAGGCAGCTCCGGGCGCTCGATGTTCATGGCGTTCCAGCGGTAGGTGACGCAGCCCGCCGGGATATCAGCCATCGAAATCGTATCGCCCAGGATGAAGTTGCGGTTCTCTAGGTGCGCATCGAGCACGAGCAGTTCCTTGGCACAGAGATGCAAGGCCTTGGAGATCGCGTCGTTGTCCCGGTCCGCTTCCGCCACCCGGTAGAGACCCAGGAAGGCCGTGATTAAATTCGGATAGGCGGCGTTGTAGGGCCAATCCATCCATTGATCGGCCCGCGCGTGCTCCCCCGCGTCGTTCGGACACCATGAACCCGATCCATACTTTTTCGAGAGATAGCGGACGATGGCGTGGGATTCCCACAAAGTGAAGCCATCGTCGTCGATCGTCGGTATTCGTTTGGTTGGATTCATGCCGAGGTATTCTGGTGTGTCGGTGCCGCCGAAGGGGCCGCCCACGTCGACCCGCTCGTGATCGAGATCCAATTCGCCGACGAGCCACATGACCTTCTGCACGTTGATGGAATTTGTCCGCCCCCAGACCTTCAGCATCTAACCCCTCCTATTGTTCCGAGATCTATCGCTCACCTCATTGATGGCGTCATTGCATTGCGCAGGTCAACCGGGGCATTACGCAGATCAACCGAGGCATTACGCAGATCAACCAGGGCATTGCACAGGTCAACCGGGTCGCTCAAGATTTCTGCGTCGCTTGACGCCCCGAAGGTCGACCGCTGAAAATGACGTTTAACGGCGCCACCACAATCCACTTTTGTACGAGGGGACGGTCCACGGCATGGGACAATTGAAGGCTATTGCGAGACGGGGCGCGAGACGGGCAGACATGGAAGAGGTGCAGTCCGCTTCCGTCAGCGTCGAATCAGGGATTTCCGGAGATTACCGCGGCGAAATGAAAGGGCGTCAGGTCACGGTCCTTGCGTCTCAGGACTGGCAGGCGGCTTGCGCCGAAGTCGGCACGGAACTGCCCTGGACCACGCGGCGGGCCAATCTCCTGGTCGACGACGTGATCCTGCCGCACGCAGCCGGCGCCCGCATCAAGATCGGCGACTGCGTTCTCGAAGTCACGGGCGAAACCGACCCTTGCGAACGCATGGATGAACAGCACGACGGCCTGCGTCAGGCCCTGGTCCCATCATGGCGCGGGGGATGCACTTGCGACGTTGTCTCGGATGGGGAAATTCAGGTCGGAGACTCCGCCGAGATCATCGGCGTATAACCAACTGTAAATCGACACTTGGAACACAGGATCCGCGATGCAAACGACTGCCGGAATATTTGAAGACCCGATTGAGCCGCATGAGCTCGGCCACGCCGAACTCGACCCCACCGGTGAGTTCCAGGCCGGGTCGCATCAGACATTCACGCTGACCTACACGTGCGGCTACTTCGGCATCGACGACTCGGGGAGCCTGCGCGTCGTCTTCCGGTTCGCGGCCGACCAGACCCGTCCCCAGTTCGATGACCCGAAAGGGCCCAATTTCACGACCGTGACGGCCAGCAACAACGCCGTGCTTGAGTACCGTTACGATCCGAAAGGCAACATCCGGCCATGGGACCGCACCCTCTACATCAAGGTCGTGCGCGGTTTCATGAAAAAGGGCGACACGATCACCATCACCTTCGGGGACACCAGCCAGGGCTCACCCGGTATGCGCCTGCAGACTTTCTGCGAAGACACCTTCGAATTCCGCATGCTGATCGACCCCATCGCCACGTTCAACTACCAGCAGCTTCCCGAGCAGCCCATGATCAAGCTGATTCCGGGACCGGTGGATCACTGGGTCGCCGTCTGTCCGACGTCGCGCAAGCTGGGCGACACCTTTCGCCTATCCATCAAGGCCGAAGACAAGTGGGGTAATCCGACAAACCAGACCGATCAGAGCCTGACGCTGCGCGCATCGCGGCCTGTCACTGGACTGCCCGAGCAGGTCCATTTCCCGGCAGGAGCATTCGCACACCACGTTGATGGTCTGTCGGTTGACGAGGCCGGAGACGTCGATATCGAGCTGCTCGATGACTCGGGCACTGTGCTGTGCCGCGCCAACGCACTGCGGATCGTCGCACAGGCCGACCTCCAGCCCTTCTGGGGCGACATGCACGGCCAGAGCGAGGAGACCATCGGTACCAACAGCGCGCGACAGTATTTCGAATTTGCCCGCGATCGGGCCTTCGTCGATGTCGCCGGGCATCAGGGCAACGATTTCCAGATCACCAAAGAATTTTGGGACACCCTGAACGCCTTGACGGCGGAATTCGACGATCCGGGACAATTCGTGACCCTGCCGGGATACGAATGGTCCGGCAATACGGCACTCGGCGGTGACCGCAACGTCTACTACATGACCGACGATCGCCCGATCCGCCGCTCATCGCACGCGCTGGTCGACGACAAGTCGGATATCGACACGGATTGCAACACGGCGGCGGACTTATTCGTATCCCTGCGCAACGATGACGAGAACGTCGTCAGTTTCGCGCACTGCGGCGGCCGGTATGCCGACGTGAAGTTGGCCCACGACGGGATCGTCGAGCGGTCCATGGAGATTCATTCTTCCTGGGGCACGTTCGAGTGGCTTGTGCACGACGCCTTCGAGATGGGTTACCGGGTCGGGATTGTCGGCAATTCGGATGGCCACAAGGGCCGGCCCGGGGCGAGCTATCCCGGTGCCGCGCATTTTGGCGCCATCGGTGGTCTGACCTGCCTGCTCATGCCCGAGCTCACCCGCGCGGCGGTGTTCGAATGTCTGCGCAAACGTCATCACTATGCAACGACGGGCGGGCGTCTCGTCATGGACGTGTGCGCGGACTTCGAGTCGCCCGGCACCCTCTATCATGAGAACCCCGATCTTGTTCCGTCCGAGGGCCATCAGGCGACAGCCGCCATGATGGGGGATATCGTGCACCTGCCGTCGGGCGGCGTGACGCTCAACATCGACGTGCTCGGATCGGCACCAATCGAGCGCCTCGACATCTTCAACGGTCTGGACCACATCGAGACTATCCGCCCATATAGCGCTGAAGAACTTGGCAAGCGCATCCGGGTTATCTGGGAGGGCGCCGAATACCGCGGCCGCTTCCGCCAGGTCATCTGGGACGGCACCGCCACTTTTAGCGGTAACGGGATTGAAAAACACAGCCCGATAAACTTCTTCAACCGGGACAAGACCATTGACCGGGTCGGCAGGGACACCCTCAAGTGGCGTGCCCTGACCACCGGCAACCTCGGCGGATTCGACGTATGGCTGACCTCGCAGAATGGTGGAAACCTGAAGCTGGATACGCCATTGGTTCAGCTCGACGTGCCGTTGAGTGAAATTGGCTACGACGACCATGTGTCCGATGCAGGAGGGCTCGATCGCGGCGTCCGTGTTTTCCGGCTTCCCGAGGAAAATTCCTACCGGACGATGAAGCTCGAACGGCAGATCGATCTAAAGGACGTCGGCGACAATCCATTGTTCGTCCGCGTCACCCAGGAAGATGGGCATATCGCCTGGTCCAGCCCGATCTACGTTTATCGCTAGCGGCCGGACATCGACTCCAGAGGTCATTCGTGATGAGCATCGCCGAGAACGTCGAGCCTGAGACCGCGCGCCGGGAATCCAAAGAGCCATATTCCGGTTACTACCTGCGCGACGTCCCCGAACATGATGGGGAACTGACGGAAACCGGCCCTGGGACCCCGATGGGCGAATTTATGCGGCGCCACTGGCAGCCCGTTTGCCTCTCGCAACAGCTCGCGGACCTGCCCGTCACGCTCAAGGTCCTCGGCGAGGATCTGGTCGCGTTCCGGGACAAGTCGGGCGAGATCGGCGTCCTCCACCGGCACTGCAGCCATCGCGGCACATCGCTCGAATACGGCATCGTCTCGGAACATGGCATCCGCTGCTGCTATCACGGCTGGCTGTTTGGTGTTGACGGCACCATCTTGGAGACGCCGGGCGAGCCGCCAAACTCGAACTTGAAAAGCAGCTTCCGCCACGGTTCCTATCCGGCGCTGGAACGCGACGGATTGGTGTTCGCCTATCTGGGACCGCCGGATGAGAGACCGGCGTTTCCCGAACGGGAAACGTTTGGCCGCGATGGTGTCGAGAAGATTCCCTTTCTGGTCAATCACAGCAACAACTGGCTGCAGACCTACGAGAACATGATGGACCCGGTCCATTCGGTGTTCCTGCACAGCCGCATGACGGGCCTTCAACTGTCACAGGCGTTCGGTGAGCTGCCCCACGTTGAATATGACGAGACCCACAACGGCGGCGGCATCGTCTACATCTCCAAGCGCCGCCTGCCCGACGACAAGATGTGGGTGCGCCACGTTCATCACAGGTTTCCAAACGAGGCGCATTTCGGAACGCTGTTCGATATCGGGGACGAAGAGGTTTTCTTCCAGCGCGTCTACGTCACCCGCTGGATTGTCCCGCACGATGACATGTCGTGTTCGTTCTATGGCTGGCGGTTCTTCGACAAACGCCTCCCCGGCGGGGACCGGTCACGCGTAGGCATCAACACCATCGATTTTGAGGGTCAGGCCGAAGGTCGCGATTACGAAACCAAACAACGCTCTCCCGGCGACTGGGAGGCACAGGCCGGTCAGCGTCCCATCGCGATCCACGCCCTGGAACATCGGGCAAGTACCGACGCGGGCGTGACTTTTTTACGCCAGTTGTTGCGGCAAGCGGTTCGCTGTGAAACACCGTCAGCGTGGCCGCCAGAATCGAAAATTGGCAGCCGCGCGGCAGATGTGAATCGGACGAACCCCAATTACACCTATGCTCAGGACTCGGTGCTCACGGTTCCCCAAGAAGCGGATCCCAAGGAAGATTGGAAGCTTTTGGGCGAGATCGGCCGGCAAGTTACCGGTATTTTGTATGAAGCGGACGAACTCAACGGCACTGCCCGCGATGAGTTCGTTGTCGAGAAGTTACTTGAATTGAACGCGGGCTGAGGGAAGAAAGGCGGAATGTATCCATGGGAAGGCTAGCGGAGAAGGTGGCTATTGTTACCGGCGGCGGGTCTGGCATTGGCAAGGCCACCGCAAAAAAGCTCGCGGAGGAAGGCGCCAGTGTCGTTGTGACCGACGTCAACGCGAATGCCGGCCACGCGGTCGTCGATGAATTCGGCGGGAGCGCTCTCTTTATCAGTCATGATGTGACCGATGAAGGTGAGTGGGAGCGGGTGATGAAAGAGACCCTCGATCGGTTCGGTAAGGTCGATGTCCTCGTCAACAACGCGGGGATATTGGGCACGGGTGCACCCCAGAACCCGGAAGACCTGTCGCTGGATGAAGTGAGGGCGATCAGCAGGGTAAACGTCGACGGCGTGCTGCTGGGTTGTAAACACGCGATCAAGGCGATGAAAGGCCACGGGGGCTCAATCGTCAACCTGTCGTCGATTGCCGGTATTTACGCGGTTCCTTCCCTGGTGCCTTACGGGGCCAGCAAAGGCGCGGTTCGCCAGTTAACCAAGTCCGTGGCCGCCTATTGCGGCAATCAGAAGTACGGCATCCGCTGCAATTCGGTGCATCCCGGCATCATCGAGACGGCGATGGGTGACACCGTTTTCAATTTCGTCTTCGACGATCCTGATAAGGGCCGCGAGGAGCGCCGGCAGGCAATTCCCGTTGGCCGCCTGGGTCAGCCGGAGGATATCGCCAACGCCATCTGCTATTTGGCATCAGACGAGGCGGGCTTCGTGAACGGCGCCGAACTCGTGGTCGACGGCGGCCAGCTCATTCAATAACAGTGATCGTTCGTCAGTTGGTTGACGAGGCGCCCGACGCGTTACTGCTTCCGCCAACGCCGGCGGTCGCCAACACAACCAACCCACCGAGGATACCAACGGCAATGATCGTGGACGGCGCGACGAGCGCTTGGGCCGTGGTGCGACCGATCGGCTTGAAATCGCGCTTGCTCGCTCCTGCGGCACCTCCTTTGGCGAGGCCCCCGGTGTTGACCGTGGATGCTTGCACCGTCGGAGAGGCGGTCACAGAACTCGTCCCGAGCATGGCCGGCGGGGCAGCCTTATCCGCATTGGTAGAAGGCAGAAGCGACGGGTAGGGCGCGTTAACCGTTTGCGCGATGGCCATCACTGTGACGTGCGATACGATGCCAATGACGGCGGCGATAATTGCGCTTGTCCACCAGAGGGTTTTCATGTGGGATGCTCCATGGGCACGGCACGACGCCGGGTTTAGCTACGCAGCGCAAATTAGCCGCCAGCACAACAGAGCTATTGTCTCGTACAATAGTTAAGAGGGACCTAACTAGCCCAAGAAGACGGCACTTCCCGTCCGGCGCTATTCCGGGTCTAGGGGCGCCCGGTCGGGCACGCCAGGAACCACGATCCCGCCACGATTGCCGACGGTGATATCACCGTAGCGGCCTTGGAACTGGATCGGCAGTTCCCGTGCCGCCGGCGGACACAGCCAAAGGCGCAACAAGTGCCGTTTTTGTTCCGGGTCGTCCCAATCCTCGTAGTCTTCCCGCGCATGAAAAATCGTGTGGTTGTGGACAAGCTGAATGTCACCGGGCTGGAGGCTCGTCTTGAGTCTGATCCGCGGCTCTTCAGCCAGAGTGTGGATCATGTCGAGAGCCCGTTTCTGTTTGTCCGTCAACTCGGGAACCCCCGGGTGGCGTGAAGTAATCTTGACCTGAAGGGACGAGTACATCGCCGAGAGTTTGCCGTCATGCCAATTGAAGATCGGCATCAGGTAGTAGGGGAGTTTGCCTTCCGGAATCTCTTCCCGGCGGTCGACATAAAACGGCTTGAAGAGTTCATCGAGTAGTTCAGGACAGCGCCGCAGCATCTCATTGTGCACTGTCGTTGAACTGACGAGGCTGCTTTCGCCACCCGATTTCGCGGCGCGCAGGCACATCAGGGCCGCGATATCGGTCGAATCCGTATGATGATCGAGCTTGATCGTCGTTTGATAGCCCCGGTGAGTCGGATTCGCGACGTCATAGCCGAGATCCTGGACGTGGCCAAGCACATGACCTTTGCCGTTTTGTGAACGCGGCTCCCCGAAGTGGCGGCCGATGCCCCAGTAGAGAACTGCCGCCTCGTGCTTGGTGTAATTCGCCATATCCAGGCCGCGGATAAGTGCAAATCCGCGGCCCGTCATGATCTCGTCGCGCAAGTTCTCAATCACCGGGCCGAAGGTTGGCAGCGGGAAATCCTTCTTGTCCACGGCCAGCAAGTCGTCCGCCCTGTTTTTGACACCGTTCAGAGCCTCATTGATCTCAGACAGCTCCGACTCGGAAAGCGCGTAAATCCACTCATCAGTCTGCGCCATGTCCTCGCCGTACCAGACATGGGGTCCACTCAACTCGCGGCCTGGCATCGGAGGCGTGCTATCGGGCCACCATTCGGGGGTGTCCAGGCTGGATATGACGCCGACGCGCTCCTGCACACTCATGTTTTCACTCTCAATCTTAGATCACTCATTGTCAGGCTTAGATCAATCGTTGTCAGGCAAAGATCGGTCACTGGCGGGCCAAGATTCAGTCACTGTCAGGAACGAGATATCCGTCGAAGACCTTGGCGACAATGCGCCACATGCCATCCAATTCCAGAACCGACATGTAATCGACGAAATCAACGCCGTGGTAGCGGTAGGAGATTTTGGCGACACCGGCGCGGCCTGAGCGGTCCACCGACAGGACTTGAAAATTGAATGCATCCTGGTTGGGTCTGCGCTCCACCCGCTCCAAAAACTGCTCCAGTGACGAAAAGCGTTCTTCATCGCCCCTCATACCCGCCAGCCGGTTCTCCGGGTGAAATATCTCACGCAACGCCGGGACATCACCCTCGTAAGTGGCATCGAAGTAGCGTTGCATCAACTCGGCGATGGCGGCCGACTCCGGGTCGCCGGAAAAGTCTTCAGCTTCTCCGACTGCTATGGCTTCCTTGACTGACATGTAACCGTTTCCTGTTATCGGTCTCTCTATTGTGAGCACTCTAGCGCAGCCTACGCCCGGTTGTCTCCGCTCGCTGATCACTCTTCAGTTCAAGCGGCCATCATGCCGTATCGATGATTTCAGCGATCGTCCGTGCCACCGCCAGAAGCCGGTTGTCGGAATAACGTGGCCCGACCAATGAGATTCCCACCGGTAGGCCTCGTGGCCCGGTCAGGCCCGGAAGGTTGATCACCGGCGCATGCAGAGCGCTCCAGATCACGTTGAAGATGGGATCGCCGTGACCCTCCTCGTACATCACAGCTTCGCCCGGCGCGCTCGGCGTAATGAGGCCGTCAACATCTGCCAGCACATCGGAAAAGGCAGCCCGGCAGTTGGCCGCGACGTCGTAGGCTCCTGTCAGGTCGCCAGGGGTGATCTGTCGCTGGTTCTCGACATCCGTCCTGAAGTCGTCGTGCAGACCATCCTTATCGGCGCGATATTCCTGCAGGAACGCGATCCGTGCGTCTCCCCGCATCATCGTGGCAACCGCATCGGGAAGCGCATTGAACGATTCGGGAAGTTCGAGGGAGGTGGTCCTGATCCCCGCCTGAGATAGCCGCACTGCTGCTTGTTCGAGGGCGTCCGCTGATGCGGAGTCCGCCCGATCCCACACCGGAGATCGGCAAATTCCGATCCGCAAATCGGCAGGCGCGATAGATGTTACACCTTCGTCGTCCGGCAGTTCCCCGGGTAACTCATACAGGGACGCCATGAGCGCGAGGTCCACGGTATCCCGGCCATACCAACCCACGCTATCGAGGCTTGGGCAATTGATGCGGATGCCGTTCACACTGACCGCCCCCCAAGTCGGTTTCATCGCGTAGACACCGCAGAATGATGCCGGACGGATCATCGAACCGCCGGTCTGTGACCCAAGCGCAAGCGGGACCATGTAATCTGCGATGCAAGCGGCTGAACCGTTCGAGGAGCCACCCGGGCCATGCGCCGGATTGTGGGGGTTGCGCGTTTCGGGATTTCGGCCGCCCGCCGCAAATTCGACCGTTTCGGTTTTGCCGATGATCACCGCGCCGGCCTGACGAGCGATCGCCACGCAAGCCGCGTCCCGCCCGGGGCGTGAACCAGTGTAGAGGGGGGAGTTGAACTCGGTGGCAAAGTCCTGTGTATCAATCGTGTCCTTCACCGCAAGCGGCAGGCCGTGGAGCATTCCTGTCGGTGCCGAACGGTCGCGGTTGCGGGCCTGTTCCAGTGCATAGTCGGCATCCACCTGCACGAACGCCCGAAGTTCGCCGTCACGCCCGGCAATCCGCTCCAGGCATGCGGACACCAGGGCTTCTGAGGTCAGGCGACCTTCTGCAATCATCTTTGCAGCGACGTTCGCCGCCAATCGCGTAAGCTCGGCAGGGTTGGTCTCAGATGCTGGACCCGGGGCCACTCTCAAAAGCCTTCTTGGAGCGGCGCGTCCTCTGATTTGATGCCGAGTTCCGCCATACGGGCGCGCACTTGCAGCAACAACCGATGCATGGGGCCGTCGGCGATTCCCAGGTCATCCAGGTGCAGAACCGTGTTTTCCAGGTACTCGCTGCAGCGGCCGAGCCGTCCATGGGCTGTCGCGATGGCGTCGGCGGTCTCTGCGATGGTCAATTTTCCGGCGTAGCCGATGTGTTCAGAGTTGATAACGAAGGCAATCGCGCGAACCACGCCACTCTCGGTACGGACGTTCATCAGGTGGGGCGTATAGGCCTGGCTGATCATTTCCCGGTTCCAGACGAAATCGAGTTCATCTTCGGCGATATCGCCGGCCACACGGAACAATATGCCCCGGCACGATCCACCGCGTTCGAGCCCGAGGGTCAGGCCCGGGCGCTCCGGCGTACCTCGTCCCATCGCAGTGCGCAGGCAAAAGGCGCGGTGGTAACCGAATATATGCCCGGCTCGGCGTTCCACATACTGAATGATCGGGTTCCACATCAACGAGCCGTAGCCGAACAGCCAGACGTCTTCGCCCGTAGGCAGATTGGACAGCACCTCGCGTTTGGATTGCGCCCGCTCGTCTGGAGTCATGCGCCGGAACAATCCCTGACGTTCGGCCTCCATCGCGGCCTCTTCGATACGCCCTTCGAGGATATCTTCGCGTCTTAGATCCATCAGGTGGGTTGGCCGGGGTGTCGATACATTTGAATCATCTACTACCTCGTAACACGGAGTCGGACGTTGCCGACGATGTCTTGCCGGTGGCGGCTTGGGCTCGCCGAACTTCGGCGTATCAAACGGCGATGTGCGTTTTGAATTTTATTCGGCCGCGACGGCCGACCTTTC
>Ga0115002_10000486_pt1 | contig 56530 bp, 51 predicted proteins | sample ArcticOcean_MG_C_8_FD_89576 | JGI IMG/M metagenome (GOLD analysis project Ga0115002, IMG submission 89576) | Marine microbial communities from western Arctic Ocean - ArcticOcean_MG_CB11_86 | ecosystem: Environmental > Aquatic > Marine > Oceanic | place: Arctic Ocean: Canada Basin | collected... | reverse complement strand
TTGTAAGCAACATTTTCCCAAGCTTGTTCGACATTGCCATGAGAAGGATCCCCCGACAACGCGCCTGAATGTTCTCTTCCGTGACATCTATGTCTAGACCATCAAAAATATTATCTAAAAGATTAACCGTGGCATCAAAGATTGAGGTAATTGGTAAAGTGTCAATTTTTACTCCTAAATTATTTGCCTGCATTGTGGCATCGACTCTACTCATGTGAGACGTATATTCCGATGGCATCATGACAGCATGAACACGCTCAGCTCCTAATGCGTCCGCTGCGACACACAGGGTCAAAGCAGAATCTATCCCGCCCGAAAGACCAAGAATCACATCTTCAAAACCATTTTTTTTGACGTAATCCCCAGTGCCCATCAGAAGCGCCTCATAGATACTCTCAATATGCGAAAGTTCTGGCGTTACATCAGCAACTCGAATCTTTGCTGGTTCAACCCCATTACCAGGCACTGCGTCAACGGAGTACAAACCCTCAGCAAATGCAGGCGCTCGAAATGCTAAAGTTCCAGATTCATTCAATGCCATAGACCCGCCATCGAAAACTAGCTCATCCTGCCCGCCAACCATATTCACATATAACAGGGGCCGCTGGATCTCCTTTGCTCGCTTTAGCAAAACCTCTTCCCGAATCCCCTGTTTCTGACGATGAAATGGAGACCCGTTCAAAATTAAAATTATTTCGGCTCCAGCATGTACAGCAGCACTGCATGGACCAGGCAACCAGACGTCCTCACAAATCATCAAACCAAACCTTATGCCTCCGTATTCTACGACGGTTGGTTCAGAACCTGCTTCAAAATAGCGCTTCTCATCGAAGACCGAGTAATTAGGAAGCACTATCTTTCGATGACGAGCAATAACCTCACCATCGTTGATGAATACACCGCCGTTATATATTTTCTCGTCAACATATTCTGGACACCCCAGATAAAGAGCGATGCCATTAATATCATCTCGCACCCTATCCAATGCCGTCTGCACACGCAGTTGCATACCTCGGTGAAGAAGTAAATCCTCTGGCGGATAACCACTCAGAGCGAGTTCAGGAAAAATAACTAGATCACAATGGAGCTCATCACGCGCACGGCGGGCCGTATCTAGGACTTTCTCAGTGTTGGCCTCGATAGCACCAACATGCATATTGATCTGAGCAAACCCTATTTTCACTCCAATGCCTCGGCCATTGCGCCACCAAGATCGGCAAGCGAACGTACCGTGTTTATTCCCGCCTGCTCGAGCGCCTTAAATTTTTCTACAGCTGTTCCCTTACCACCGGATATTATGGCACCAGCATGACCCATTCGTTTCCCAGGTGGGGCTGTAACACCAGCAATGTATGCAACCACCGGTTTTGATACTTCACTTTTAATGAAGTCAGCCGCCTCCTCCTCATCAGAGCCCCCAATTTCCCCAACAAGGATGATGCCATGTGTATCCGGATCAGCCTCGAATAACCGTAAACAGTCGATAAAGCTCATGCCACGAACTGGGTCGCCACCAATGCCGATACAAGTTGTTTGACCTAAACCGGCGTTAGTCGTCTGAAAAACGGCTTCGTAAGTCAAGGTGCCTGAGCGAGAAATAATGCCTATACGGCCAGGTTTATGGATAGAGCCAGGCATAATCCCAATCTTGCAATCGCCTGGGGTAATGATACCAGGGCAATTAGGTCCAATCAGTCGGCAACCCTCGTCGGCCAACGTGGCTTTGACTTGAACCATGTCAAGAACTGGCACCCCATCGGTGATACAAACTACAAGCTCGATACCCGCAGCAGCGGCTTCTAATATTGCATCAGCTGCAAAAGGCGCAGGCACAACAGTCATACAAACTGTGGCTTGAGTCGCGTCCACCGCATCACGAACTGTGCTATAAATAGGCAAGCCTAGGTGCTCCTGGCCTCCTCGTCCCGGCGTCACCCCAGCAACAATCTGCGTCCCATAGTCCATGCATTCCTTGGCATGAAAAGATCCTTGCCTACCCGTCAACCCCTGACAGATAACCTTCGTTTCAGCACCAACTAAAATGCTCATTGCATGCGGCTCCTAGCAGAAAGATTAACTGCTTTTTGAGCTGCCTCGGTGAGGTCCTTAGCCGGTTCAATACCCAGTCCGCTTTTAGCAATCAATGCGCGGCCTTCCTCCACGTTTGTCCCCTCTAGTCGAACAACCACGGGAAGCTTGACCCCCACATCACGCACCGCCGCGATAATGCCCTGAGCTATTAGGTCACAGCGAACAATGCCGCCAAAAATATTCACAAGGATTGCTTCTACATTTGCGTTAGTCAATATGATCTTAAAAGCAGTTGTAACTCGTTCAGCAGTTGCGCCGCCGCCCACATCAAGGAAATTGGCAGGCTCTCCGCCATGTAGTTTTATAAGATCCATGGTAGCCATTGCCAGGCCAGCTCCATTAACCAGACACGCAATATTACCGTCTAAAGAAACGTAACTTAGATTATGCTTGCGTGCTTCAGTCTCACGTGAATTTTCCTGCGCCTCATCGCGCCACATCTCAAGACGCTCTTGTCGAAATAAAGCGTTATCTTCAATAGTAATTTTACCGTCCAATGCAATTACATGGCCCTCTGAATTCACAATTAGCGGGTTGATCTCTATAAGGCTTGCATCGCACTCGCTCATCAGCGAGATAAGCTTAAAAATAATCTCTTCCAATTCATCAACTTGACCATCATTAAGGCCTAAATCACGGCCAATTTTTCTTGCCTGCTGAGAATCCATCCCTGCTAGCGGATCAACCATTTCTGTTAGAATTTTTTCAGGGGTCGCGGAAGCAATCTCTTCAATATTCATGCCACCTGAGGCCGAAGCCATCACAACAACAGCTTCTTGAGCTCGATCAACTAACAAGCTTAAGTAGATTTCTCTCTGAATTATCGAACCTGACTCAATATAAACCAAATCAATGGGCAATCCGGCGGATATGCTCTGATGTGTGACAAGGTGGGTGCCTAATAAAGAATCTGCGCAATCAACTACTTCTTTAATAGATCTGGCGAGCTTGATCCCCCCTGCTTTACCCCGCCCACCAGCATGTACCTGAGCTTTAACCGCCCATAGTTCACCGCCGAGTTTCGTTGCAGCGTCGCCAGCCTCCCTGGATGAGGAGACCACATAGCCATCGGGCACTGGAATGCCATACTCGGCAAAAAGCGCCTTGGATTGGTATTCGTGAAGATCCAAAATGAATTTCTATATTAGCGGGATTAGTATTGTCCATTAAAGAGAAACATAGGGAAAGAGAAGTAGCCCACCTTATTGCCAAGGCCACATAATACGATCACATAAACGGACGGCACTCAACGTAGAGAACACATCACTAAGAGCGGGGAGAGGGGGGCTAATCAGAAGTCCCAATCAGGTTAATATGCAATTTTTTTGTGGCCATTCTAATGGTTCTAACTCACTTTTCGCATCCAGAAACTTAGGTGGCAGCGCATCTAAAAAACCATTGAGTCTAGAAAAATTAGCCCCTTGCAGCGAGAATAGCACCAGTTATTACATTGGTTTAAGCGGTGGCACTTTTCAATATTCTTCCAGAGGTTGCTCTCTGCTTTGTCGGATTACTAGGTCTTGTAGTTGGGAGCTTTATTAACGTCGTAACGTATCGCATTCCTATTATGATCGAACGGGCGTGTCTGAAGCAGCAAAAAAAATCACGGATAGATCCCTTTTCTACGGAATTCAGTACTGAGGGACCCGTGTTTAACCTATTAACCCCTAGATCATGTTGTCCTAGTTGTAACAGCCAAATTAGTTTCCAACACAATATTCCCATCATGAGCTATATCTTCCTAAAAGGAAGGTGCGCGCGATGCAGCCATACGATCCCAATCAGCTACCCTCTCACTGAAGCGATAGCAGCCACGCTCTCCGTAATAACTGTATGGGTACTAGGACCAACCTGGGAGGCTGTTGCAGCATTAGTCTTAGCTTGGACTCTACTTTCCCTATCAGCCATCGATATAGATCGTCAACTTTTACCTGACAGCATCACTCTGCCACTCATGTGGGCTGGTCTGCTACTGAGCTTGATTAGTATCGACGGACATGCACTACTAGCTGAAACAGAGTCAAGCCTGATTGGAGCCGCTGCAGGTTATTTGTCTCTCTGGAGCGTATATAAACTTTTCAAGCTCTTAACAGGCAAGGAAGGAATGGGCTATGGTGATTTTAAGCTTTTGGCAGCACTGGGAGCATGGCTGGGCTGGCAAGCTTTACCAGCAATTCTCTTTATATCTGCCTCGGTTGGGGCAGTTGTGGGGCTTATAGGAGTGCTCCTCCTAAACCGCTCAAGACATACCCCAATCCCGTTTGGGCCCTACCTGGCGGCAGCAGGCTGGGTAACTTTACTTTGGGGGGATCAGCTAATGTATCAGTATAGATTGATTTTTAATTGAAATTCCAACCGTCCCTACTTCGCTTTTTTTGCTCTACCTGATGCTCTGCGTAGGGCTTACTGGTGGTATAGCGAGCGGAAAAACAGCCGTCGCAGATTGCTTTGCTGAGCTTGGCTGTAGCCTCGTTGACACAGATGTGATTTCACGAGACGTCGTCGCCGTGGGAGAGCCTGGATTATCAGAAGTTCGGAAGGAGTTTGGCTCGCAGGTTATTTCCGACTCAGGGGAGTTAGATCGCAAACTAATGCGTACGCTAATATTTGCAGATCCTCAGAAAAGGCGTCAGTTAGAAGGCATTCTTCATCCTTTAATACGAGCAAGAGTAATTAAAAAACTGGATGCGCTATCCACGCCCTACGCTATCGTAGTGGTACCACTGCTTATAGAGACTGGTTTTGCATCTCTGGTAGATCGGATTACTGTCGTTGATTGTCCCCGTAAAATCCAATTAGACCGGCTTATAGCGCGTGATGGGGTAGATCTCATGCAAGCAGAATCTATACTGAATACTCAGGCAAAAAGAAATGTTCGCTTGGCTCATGCAGATGATGTAATCAATAATGGTGGGAACTGGGAGAACACCCATCGCCGTATATTAGAGCTTCACGCACGTTACTCAGATCTAGCGAAAACGTAGCACTATGGACCAAACTACCCAGCCAGGAAAAATCGAGAAAACTAGCAGCATGAAAAATCCCGCTAAGGAGTTGCAGGGCCTATCCTCAACGTCTAAATCCATGAAATTTGAGCAGCCGCTCACCGAGAGGATGCGAACTTTTCTGAGAATTGAGCTCCTTCATAGGCAGGCTCGTTTCCATTCTGAAGCCACTACCGAATTGAGTGCCCGCGCCGCTATATCTAATCTCCTAGAGATCCTGGCCATACTGAACCGTGGTGACATTCGTACAGATGTTATGAAGGAGCTTGACCGGCAAAGTGAAATTTTAATCTCTTTCTCTTGCCAGCCTGGCGTTGACCCTACAAGGGTTCAAGTGTTCGTTAACGAACTCCGTGCACTTCAGGAGGGTCTGGCTGATTGCGGTCCAAAATTAATTGGGCCACTACAAGAATGCGATTTTTTAAATAATATCAAACATCGCAGCTTAATCCCGGGTGGAACGTGTATGTTTGATCTTCCTGATTATGCCTATTGGCTCCGTTTGCCCTACGAAGAACGCTCTAAAGAACTCTTAGGTTGGCTCATGATCATTCGTCCGATTTGTGATGCTGTGGAACAAGTCTTATGGTTGATTCGAGAAACTAATGAGCCCACCAAGCAGTCCGCTGTCCACGGCATGCATCAACACAATATAGAAAGAAAAACATCTCCAAATCTTGTCCGCGTTCTTTTGCCAATGGAAGGCGGCATCTATCCCCAAATTAGCGCGGGAAAACACCGATTTACCATCCACTTTGTCAGGTGGCAAGGCACCAACAAACGTCCGATTCCAGTAGAGGAAGAGATCTCATTCCTGCTTGCTCTCTGCTAGCTTACAGGAAACCAAAACCTCCTCAGGTTAACACGCAACCGTGCCGACCAATCAAGGCCATCGCATTACCTATTCGCTTTAGCTGTAACTATATAGAATCCGAGCGAAATAGACTGAACAATAGCCATTACTACCGACCCAGAAGAATATCAATGAGCGGTTCATCGGCTGGAAGTATTGGTAATTTTCTAAAGTCATCAGGCAATACCCAGCTAAGGGATTGGCCCTCTTGGCCAATTGGTTCACCGTCATAATGCTCTACTTGCCACACCTCCAAACGAACCTCTTGTTCAGGGTACCTATGAGTCAAGGCTACAAGGAATACTGCACTTAAGACTCGGACACCCAACTCTTCATATAGTTCTCGGTAGAGGGTGTCCTGTGACGACTCTTTGGAATCTCTTTTTCCACCTGGAAGCTCCCAATAGCCTGGCATATGAGAACCGGGCTGTCGACATCCTAAAAGGACTCTACCCTCACAATCCTGGATTAGCCCTACAACAACATCTAGTGGTTTATGACAAGACACCGAGCTCATAACTATAAATAAAAAGCCAATCTAAGCTTAGTCCAGACGTCCGTGACAGTGCTTAAACTTCTTGCCTGACCCGCAGGAACAAGGTTGATTGCGTCCAACCTTAGGTTGTCCACGAGTGTAGGGGGAAATCTCCTCGGCTGAAGGGTCAGGTGGTCGGGAACCAGCGACTGGCGCTTGCTGAGGACGAATTGGAAGACCTGGTGCAGCTGCATGCTGAAAACGCATTTTACTTGTATCGCTGTTACTTGGCCCGAGAGCACCAACATCTTCCTGACGACGTATCTGAACTTTCGACAGAATCGTGACTGCGTCATGATCCATGCGATCTAGCATGCTGCTAAACATTTCAAATGCTTCCCGCTTATATTCTTGGGCAGGCTTACGCTGAGCGTATGCTCTAAGATGGATCCACTGGCGCAAATAGTCCAAAGCACCTATATGTTCCTTCCAATGTGTATCAAGTTGTCTGAGCATAATTGCTTTTTCCAACTCGCGAATTGACTGGACTCCAACTTCCTCTAACTTCTTCTCATAAGCAGATTCCAGTTGAGAAACTACTTCTTCTCGCAAGCCAACCTCATCTAACCCATGATCCCCTTCAAGAAGGGCAGTCACATCAACATGAATACCAAACTCCCGCTCAAGTGTCTGAGCTAATCCTCCCTTGTCCCACATCTCCTCGACGCTATCCGGTGGAATATATTCAGCAACAATTCCTGCTACAACCTCTTTACGAGCCTCCACAATCTCCTCAGAGATATCTTCTGACTCCATCAGGTCAGCCCGACGTTGGTAGATTACTTTGCGTTGGTCGTTAGCTACATCGTCGTACTCGAGCAATTGTTTGCGTATATCGAAGTTGTGCGCTTCCACCTTTCGTTGTGCACGTTCTATTTGCCGGGATAGCATTTTGCTTTCTATAGCCTCATTCTCCTGCATTCCTGCCCGCGACAGGAGACGTTTTGTTCGCCCTGGATCGCCAAAAATTCGCATCAGATTATCTTCCATCGACAAATAGAAACGAGTTGACCCAGGGTCCCCCTGCCTCCCAGAGCGTCCACGAAGTTGATTATCAATTCGCCTCGACTCATGCCGTTCCGTGCCGATAACATGGAGTCCGCCTTCGCTAAGAGCTTTCTCGTTACGAACCTTCCAGTCAGAACGAATACGTTCCTGATGAGCTTCGGCTTTATCTGTATGTTTTTCTAATTCAGCTTCAAGGTTCCCCCCAAGCACTATATCTGTGCCCCGCCCCGCCATGTTGGTCGCAATGGTAACGGTACCCGGACTACCAGCCTGGGTAATAATCTCTGCTTCTTGCTCGTGATACTTAGCATTTAAGACTCGGTGAGGAATTTTCTGTTTTTTGAGCAGATCTGCAAGAAATTCCGATGTTTCAATGGAGGTTGTGCCAACCAAAACGGGCTGGCCTCGCTGATGACAATCCTCGACATCCTCAATGATTGCGTTAAATTTAGCCTCTTGCGTTAGGTATACAAGATCTGGGTGGTCGTTCCGAATCATCTTTTTATGAGTTGGAATCACCGTTACTTCAAGATTATAAATCTGTTGAAATTCGTACGCTTCCGTATCAGCAGTACCTGTCATTCCTGACAGTTTCCCGTACAGTCTGAAATAGTTTTGAAAAGTGATCGAGGCTATAGTCTGGTTCTCCTCCTTTACTTTCACTCCTTCTTTAGCTTCAATCGCTTGATGTAAGCCGTCTGACCATCGTCTACCGGGCATAGTTCGTCCTGTGAACTCATCGACGATAACAACTTCACCATCCTGCACAACGTATTCCACGTCCTTGTTAAAGATGGCGTGCGCGCGCAGCGCGGCATTTAGATGATGTAGCAGACGAATATTACTGGCGTCGTATAAGTTTTCGCCTTCGGGTAAGACGCCTGCCTTTGTCAGTAGCGGGCCTACATGGTCATGCCCCTCTTCCGTGAGATGAGTCTGTTTTGACTTTTCATCTATTACGTAGTGTCCGGGGGTAATTAGACAACACTTAGAAGGCTTAGATTCGGGCTCAATTTCAATCAAGTGATAACCATCTTGACGCGCTAAAACTAGCGCTTCCCCTACCGACATCTCACCCAAGTTTTCTCCAGAAACACCACTTACAATAATTCGATTTACTTCTATATCATCATTTGCCTTCCCGGATGGAGGACTGTGAACTTTCATGCTAGGAATAAGTTGATTGATCTGACTATAGAGCTCCGTGCTCTCTTCTGATCGCCCCGAAATAATCAGTGGAGTTCTAGCCTCATCGACAAGGATAGAATCCACCTCATCTACAATAGCGTAGCCAAGGTCACGTTGAACACGATCCTCAGCACGAAACGATAAATTATCCCGCAAATAGTCAAAACCAAACTCATTATTTGTACCGTAAGTAATATCAGCAGCATAAGCCGCCTTTTTCTCTTCTTGCGTTTGCCCCGCTTTCACAACCCCCACAGTCAGCCCCAAGAATTCATATATGGGACTCATCCAGTTTGCATCACGGTGAGCTAGATAATCATTCACAGTTACTATATGTACCCCAGTACCAGTTAGGGCATTGAGATAAGCAGCTAGAGTCGCAACCAGCGTCTTACCCTCTCCTGTGCGCATTTCCGCAATCTTTCCCTGATGGAGGACTACACCACCGATCAGTTGGGCATCAAAATGACGCATCCCCAGTGTGCGCACAGAAGCTTCCCTAACTACTGCAAAAGCTTCCGGCAAAAGTAACTCTAGGTCGTTTCCCTCTTTCAGGCGACTCTTAAGCTCCGCCGTTTTTTCTTTCAGCGCCTCATCATCAAGAGACTGAAGCTCAGGCTCCAGGGCATTAGTCCGATTAACTAATTGACCGTAGCTCTTCAAGAGTCGTTGATTACGGCTGCCGAAAATGTTGGACAATATATTGGAGATAAACTCTAGCAAGTGAAATCCTTAGGGTAGGCCTGACAGCAAGATTATAATGCGTTCTATAAAAGCAAACTCGAAAATCCTACCTCGACAAGCCTTGTATACGCAAAAATAGGTTTTTAGAGCCTATTCATTATCCAGTGGATGCTGAACTTTTCAAGACGCTTACAATATAAGACATAGCCTGTACTCTCTGCGTGCTTGAGCACAATATTGAACCAGCTCTAATACATCATGACCACAAAAGACCCTAAACCTATAGCCGAACTTTTCAAAAATGGTCAACTGGAAAAATTGGCTGTGGAAGCTGAACGTCAAAGAAGCTTGACTCACCGTATCCGATTAATGCTTCCCTCCGAAGAAGCAGATCACTTAGTAAACGTCAGCGTCGATGAAGAGGGTGAACTTATTTTGGTGATGGACGCGCCCGCTTGGGCAGCTCGAGTACGCTACCGCGCAAAAACCCTTGGCCGTGAGCATATAACGGTTAAGGTGATCCCCTATGCAGGGGATCCAAAACAGAGATAATCAATGAGTATTAAGCATTTCAACTCTTACCCACTAACCTAAAGTTGGCGCTACCAAAGCATTCAACTACCGGATAGACAGCCAATACCCGAAATCGAGTGGATCAATCTCGCAACCCGGACTTAGTGCCCTTCATAATCAACCCGGGGCTAACTGATAAGAAACAGGCGAAGGCTGCGCATCATCAAAAATAATTTCCTCAAAGCTATCTTCCTGCTCCAGCAGAGCACGCAACAAGGCATTATTGAGGTAGTGACCTGACTTATAACCCGTAAACTCACCAATCAAACAACACCCCAATAGATAGAGATCACCTACAGCATCTAGAATTTTATGCCGGACAAACTCATCTTTAAATCTAAGGCCATCCTCATTAAGCACCCTGTATTCGTCCATAACGACAGCATTATCGATGCTGCCACCCAGGGTAAGGTCTCTCTTCCTAAGAGTTTCAATATCAGTTAAAAAACCGAATGTACGGGCACGACTGATCTCCTTTATAAAAGATATTGTGGAAAAGTCAAGGCACGCACTCTGTCTATGCTTCCTCAGCACAGGATGATCAAAATCAATTTCAATGTTGACCCGAAACCCGTTATGTGGAGTCAATCGCGCCCACTTTTCTCCGTCTCCAACTTCAACAGCTTTTTTTATTCGTATAAAACGCTTTGGAGAATTCTGCTCCTCAATACCTGCTGACTGTAAGAGAAAAATAAACGGTGCGGCGCTACCATCCATAATAGGGACTTCTGCCGCTGTCAGATCCACGAAAACATTATCGATACCCAGCCCTGCTAAGGCCGAGAGAAGATGTTCGACAGTTGTAACCTTGGCATTATCATGCTCTAAAGTTGTACCCAAGGTGGTTTTGCTAACCTTAAGAGCGCTGGCAGGAATATCAACCGGGATATCCAGGTCAATTCGCCTAAAGATAACACCAGAATTTGGCGGTGCAGGACGCAAAGTCATATAGACCTTTGCGCCGCTATGCAAACCAATTCCAGTAGCTTGGACTGATTCCTTGAGAGTTCTCTGCTTCAAACTTTAACTCTATATTCCGCTGAGGCTTGGTTTCAATGGGTATATCATCATAATATAGACTCAATAAGACTCAGGGGCCATGCCCAAAATCACACTAGCCTAGAACTTATAGACCGAGCAAGAAACAGACAAGCATACTGGAAATTCTTAGTTAACTTAGTCTGCCTGCCTTCGCAAAAATGCCGGTATATCCAACAAGGCTTCCATCTCCTCTGGGGAACCTGTTGATTCATCGCCCACTTCGCGCTGCCGCTGAACAGTTGGCTTATCAAGATCAGTATAATTAGGCTCAAGTGATCTAGTGGTTTTCACCACTCGCAAGGTCTCTCCTACACCTGATCCAACAGCTTGACCTAGCCCCGTCGCAACCACCGTAACACGGATTTCATTTTCCAAGTCCTTATCAGAGACCCAACCAATAACAACCGTGGCGTCAGCAGAGGCAAACTGCTTAATTGCTTCACCAATCTCCTGGAATTCTCCTATTGATAGATCCTCCCCAGCTGTGACGTTGACTAAGATACCTTTAGCTCCAGCAAGGTCAATATCCTCTAGTAGAGGACTAGATATTGCTGCCTCAGCAGCAACCCGTGCCCGGCCTTCACCGCTAGCAACACCTGAACCCATCATCGCCATCCCCATTTCCGACATCACTGTCCGAACATCTGCAAAGTCCACATTGATATTTCCAGAACGAGTAATTAAGTCTGCAATCCCTTGAACCGCCCCTTGCAATACCTGATTAGCGGCTTGGAATGCGTTAAGCAGTGTAGTCTCTGGTCCAAGAACAGTAAGTAGCTTTTCGTTAGGGATTGTAATGAGAGAATCTACATAACGTCCTAGCTCAGCTATACCCTGGTCTGCTACCTGCATACGCTTTTCACCTTCCATCACAAATGGTTTCGTAACTATAGCGACTGTCAAAATACCCATTTCCTTTGCCATTTGAGCTATTACGGGCGCCGCTCCAGTTCCTGTGCCACCTCCCAACCCAGCGGTAATGAAAAGCATATCTGCGCCTTCTATCACATCATGAATGCGCTCTCGATCCTCTTGGGCAGCCTGTCGCCCAATCTCAGGGTTAGCGCCAGCGCCTAGACCCTTCGTGATGCCAGTTCCTATTTGGATACCGGTCTTAACCTTCGCCGTCTTTAGCGCTTGAGCATCTGTATTTGCACAGATAAAATCCACCCCTTGGATACCCGAGGTGACCATTTGCCCAACGGCGTTCCCACCACCGCCTCCAACACCAACCACTTTTATACATGCTGTTGCGTTATGACCATCCATTAACTCAAACATTTCCAGACTCCTCAAGAATACAGACGCTTAAAAATTACCTCGAAACCAGTTACCCATCTTTTGAAACATACCAGACATGCCTGCTCTGGCAGCAGCCCTTATCGGTGCAGCCTGAAAGGTCTCCTTACCATAAATAAGAAGCCCCACTCCCGTGGCATAAATTGGGTTTCGTACAACATCTACTAAACCCTCTACATACTGTGGAACTCCCAACCTAACCGGTACGTGAAAAATCTCTTCCGCTAATTCAACCGCACCCTCCATTTTTGCACTGCCCCCTGTCATTACTAAGCCAGCAGCAATCAACTCTTCAAACCCTGACCTTCTTAATTCGTCTCGCACGAGAGAGAAAAGTTCTTCGTAGCGTGCCTCTACAACTTCTGCAAGAGTCTGCCGGGCAAGTCGCCGAGGAGGTCGGTCCCCAACACTCGGGACTTCAATTGTCTCGTCTAGATTTGCAAGCTGGGAAAGCGCACAGGCGTACTTAATCTTTATCTCCTCTGCATGCTGAGTGGGGGTACGCAATGAGATTGCAATGTCATTTGTTACCTGGTCACCGGCGATCGGTATAACCGCAGTATGTTGAATAGCTCCTCCCCGGAAAACAGCAATATCTGTAGTTCCTCCGCCCATATCAACCAAACAAATTCCAAGTTCTTTCTCGTCTTCTGTTAAGACGGAAAAGCTTGACGCAAGCTGCTCAAGAACCACATCCTCCACATCTAGTCCACACCGTTGGACACACTTCACAATATTTTGCGCTGCGCTTACTGCGCCAGTAACAAGATGAACCTTTGCCTCGAGACGAACACCAGACATTCCAATTGGCTCACGTATCCCTTCTTGAGAATCAATCAGGAATTCTTGCGGCAATACATGTAGTACTTTTTGATCCGCGGGTATTGCTACTGCCCGCGCCGCATCGATAACACGATCAACATCCCCTGAGCTAACCTCTGTATCTCGAATGGCAACGATTCCATGTGAATTAAGACTACGCACATGGCTACCAGCAATACCTGCATAAACTGTATTAATTTCACACCCTGACATTAGCTCAGCTTCTTCAATGGCTCGTTGAATCGATTGAACAGTAGATTCAATGTTTACAACAACTCCACGCTTAAGCCCTCTGGAAGGATGAGAGCCAATACCAATAACCTCAAGTGTGTTTTCAGACGAAAGTTCTCCAACGATAGCGACGACCTTAGATGTGCCAATATCCAATCCGACTAAGAGCTTCCGTTCTTCGAGTTTAGCCATTGCCTAAAGCCTCGCTTTCTTGTGCCAGTTGTATTTCTTGCTTTGACACCCAGCCGATGGAAAAGCCATTGGTGTATCGAAGATCCACATAGCGAATACGATGAAATTGATCAGCAAGAGAAGGCGCAACAACCTGAAACAAACGATCCAACCTCTCATCCACTTCACGTCGCCCTATACGAATTTCCTGTCCTCCATCAAGCTTTATTCGCCAAGATCCTCTGTCATCCATTACCAATGATTCAAGCACCAGGCTAGCCTCAACCAACCGGTTTTTTAATCCAAGGTAACGTGTTGCAACTTCCCGCTCTGTGCCATCAGGTCCGGCCAACCGAGGCAACTCTGGAAATGCATAACGCGAATTCTCTGTGAAAAGCTCACCGTGCATATTTAGAAGTCCCTCCTCTCCCCAACGCGCTGCCGCCTGATGCTCCTTAACACGCACCGATAACTTACCTGGCCATCTACGAGTAATTTCTGCGCTTTCCACCCAATCCAAAGACTCTATTTGATGCTGCAACCCTTTAAGTTCAGCTGACAAAAAACCACCATTTAGCGTAGAAACTATCGCCGCCTCTACCTGTATCGGCGTTACGCGTTGAAAACTACTTTCAATTTCTAAGCGCTGCACTGGGCGATCAAGCAAAAACTGTCCGCCTAAAGCCATCACAAAAAAAACACCTAAAAACCCCATCGGCACCAGTACCTTCGCCCAATTGAAAGACAGCCTAGGCAGCTCTCGAGGTTTCTTTGTCACCTTACGATGATTGTTTCTATGCATTTTTCACGCTAGTTTTTCACCTAAAATCTGAACTTCAAGATCAAGAAGAACACCACAATCAACCTCCACCCTTTGACGAATCAGCCTGATTAAGCTTTCCACATCATCAGCGCTTGCAAAACCATTGTTAATTATAAAATTAGCGTGTTTTTCAGATACAACCGCATCTCCGATACAGGCACCCTTAAGCCCAGCTGCTTCTATTAATTGAGCTGCAAAACCACCTGGGGGATTACGAAAAACCGACCCGCAACTACGCTTTCCTAACGGCTGCGTGCTACTACGATCTCGCATTAATTCTGATATGCCAGAAAAATCAGCATCATTGTCCATTTTAAAGGCTAGTAATGCGCCTAAATACCATTCATCACTTGGACCTAAGACCGAACGATAGCCCACCTCAAAGTTAGCTGCAGTTCGAATATGCACCTCACCACTACGATTTATGGTTTCAACAGTTTCAACAAAATCCCAAGTCTCTCCACCAAAAGCCCCGGCATTCATTGCTAAAGCTCCACCAACAGTTCCAGGAATGCCAGCAAAAAATGCGGCAGGGCCAAGCTTCCATCTCGTACATTGTCGAGCAAGCAATGTGCAGGGCACTCCCGCACTAATTTTTACTTGATTTTCGCTTACTCTTTCGATTTGAGTTGGAAGATCACGCGTGCAAATTACAAGGCCTCGAATTCCACCATCTCGAACTAACAAGTTTGACCCTAAACCTACCCAGTGAATGTCAATTTCTGGATCTTGTTCAGCAAGAAACTCGGATAATCCATCAACACTTGCTGGCTGATAGAAACAATCAGCTAATCCCCCTATTCGCCAAGAAGTATGAGCGCTCATAGGCTCATCTCTAAGCAACTGCTCTGTCTTATTTATATTGCTCATCATGATGCTCATCGCTTCACCCCAATGGGCCTCTTAACAGCAAGCTGCCCTGGCAAACCCTGCGCCAGGGCACCAATAGTTCCAGCGCCAAGCATCAACACCACATCGTCCTCTTCGAGAACCCCTTCGAGAACACTAGTCAATACTTGCAAGTCTTCTACAAAAACAGGTTCCACACGTCCGCGGCTTCGTACCGCTCGAGCTAGCGCACGCCCATCGGCGCCAATGATCGGTTTTTCTCCCGCGCTATAGACATCCGTTAATAGCAACACATCAGCTCCAGACAGCGACTGAGAAAAATCATCCATAAGCGCATGTGTACGTGTGTAGCGGTGAGGCTGAAATACAACTACAATCCGCTTGCCTGGCCAAGCTTGACGAGCCGCCTCCAAAGTGGCAGAAATTTCTGTAGGGTGATGCGCATAATCATCTACAATTGTTATAAGACCATTACGCGTTGTTACGGTTCCAAGAACTTGGAATCGTCTATCAATTCCCGAGAAATCTAATAATGCTTTTTTTATTGCCTCATCGGAAACGCCAAGTTCCGTAGCAACACTGACCGCTGCTAAAGAATTCAACATATTGTGGGAACCTGGAAGATTAACCTTCAACTCTAAAGGTTGGTGGCCTCTGCGGTGCACAATAAATGTGCTAAATAATCCAACCGATTGTGCATTTTCTGATCGAATATCTGATCCCTCCGAGGTCCCATAGGTCAATACCCGTCGCCCCACGTCTGAAATAAGCTTTCTGATATTAAGATCGTCATTGCACACCACGGCTAGTCCATAAAAAGGCAAATTGTGCAGGAAATCAGCAAAGCTCTGCTTTAATCGACCAAAGTCACCTTCATAGCTCTCTAAATGATCGGCATCTATATTGGTAACTACAGCAATAACAGGCTGCAAATGTAGAAATGATTTATCGCTTTCATCAGCTTCTGCTACTAGATATTCACCTTCACCCAATTTCGCATTGGCATTGGCGCTGGCAAGTCGACCACCGATGACGAATGTTGGATCAAGCCCCCCTTCAGCAAGTATGCTTGCTATGAGGCTCGTGGTTGTGGTCTTTCCGTGTGTTCCAGCAACTGCAATGCCACTACGAAATCTCATTAATTCGGCTAGCATCTCTGCTCGTTGAATAACGGGGATACGTCGGCGTATTGCTTCAATAATTTCGGGATTTTCAGACGCAATGGCACTACTAACTACCACAACATCGGCTGATCCAACATGATCGGAGTCATGACCAAGGAAGATTTTGGCACCAAGGTTAGCAAGTCTCTCAGTAATGAGGCTTTGTCTCACATCCGAGCCTTGAATAGCGTAACCAAGATTAATTAATACCTCGGCAATACCACCCATACCAACGCCACCAATTCCAACAAAATGAATGTGGTGGATAGTTCCCATCTGACCGCTCATGACTGCGTCTCTGCAAGTTGAAAACATGCTTCTGCCAGATTTCTAGTGGCCTCAGGATACGCCTGAGAACGTGCCTTCTCGCCAAAACGAGATAACAGATTATCGGGGTGTGCAAATATCCTCTCTAATTCCTCAGAAAGCCTGGCAGGGGTGAGTTCATTTTGCGGAATAATGATGCCCGCACCATCTGATATGAAATGTTCAGCATTATGAAGTTGATGGTCATCGGCAGCATACGGGTAAGGAATCAATATTGCTCCCAGCCCGGCAACCGTTAATTCGGAGATTGTTAAGGCACCCGCTCGACAAACAACCAAATCTGCCCAGTCATACGCAACCTCCATGTCATCTAGAAAGACGTCCAGACGTGATTGCACGCGATGCTTAGCATATGCATCGCGAGTTTCTTTCAATCCTCGTCCGGTCTGGTGCCATACATCTAGCATCATGGTTTTCGGCAAGGCTGCCAAGGCCTCTGGAATATTCAGATTCAATGTCCTTGCACCTTGGCTTCCACCAAGAATTAATAACCTAGGCGTTCTACCAAGATCGGCAGATGAATGAGACATAAGCCGCTCACTCGAATCATATAAATGCAGTATCTCTGACCGCACGGGATTCCCAATCAACTCCGCATCAATGCTTGTTGGAAAACTACTAGGAAACGCTTGAAAAACACGCTTAGAAAAATGCGCCAAAATACGATTTGTCGTACCGGCTACGGCATTTTGCTCATGGATTAGAAGGGGCCTCCCCGCCAGCCAAGCTGCTATACCCCCCGGCCCCGATACGAAACCACCAAACCCCAAAACTACGGCCGGACGCTGACGGCGTAACGCTATAAATGCCTGAAAAATAGCTAGTGCTAACCGAAATGGGGAGAGAATCCATGCCAAAACTCCTCGGCCTCGAAGACCAGACACCGATATCCACTCAGCCTCAATCCCTGCCTCTGGCACTAGTCTGCCCTCAAGGCCCTTGCGCGTACCCAGCCACACTACTGAACCCGAACGGTTACATATCTCCTTTGCCACCGCTAATCCAGGAAATACGTGTCCGCCCGTGCCCCCAGCCATTATCATGATTGGTCTTGTGCTCATCGTGACTTTTTTCTCGCTTCACGCACGGACATATTCTGCGCGGCAAGCTGAACTTCGTGATAGATGCGAGCTAGAACGCCAAGCATTATTAACGTTACAACAACACTCGTACGACCATAACTAATCAAAGGCAGCGTTAGCCCTTTTGTGGGAAGCATTCCCGCATTAACGCCTATATTAATAAATACCTGAAAACCCAGAGAAAGTCCTATACCAGTGCTTATCAATCCTTGAAAAGGTAACCCTAATCTACTCGCGTACGGACCCATAGATATAGCTTTAAAAACCACAATTCCGAATAAAATAATTGTCAGCGTCACTCCTACGAACCCAAGCTCCTCGGCCATCACCGCAAAAATAAAATCGGTATGTGCCTCTGGAAGATAAAAAAGTTTTTGCACACTACCGCCAAGACCAACTCCGAACCAATCACCTCGTCCAATCGCTATCAATGATTGCGTGAGCTGAAACCCAGTATCGAAAGGGTCTGCCCATGGATCTAAAAATGTGGTTAGCCGCTCTAATCTTTCCCTCGTGGTCAAGGCTAAGCCAGACAAAATCGACACAGCAACCACAAAAGATCCGAGAAAATCTCGGAGACGAGCACCGCCTACAAATAATAAACACAGACTCGTTGCTGTCAAAACAACTGTTGCACCAAAATCAGGTTCTCTTAACAATAGGCCACAAGCTACTGCAATTAACGCCATAGGCTTCAGAAAACCAACCGTCGTCGTGTTCAGCTCGGTTTGACGTCTCACTATATAACCGCACAAATAGAGCAGCAGACAAAACCTTGCTAGCTCAGATGGCTGCAATGTCACCGGGCCCAAATCTAACCAGCGAGTGCTGTTATTCACAGTGTGTCCGAGTCCAGGAATAAATACCGAGATGAGCAGTGCGATTGCAGCGAGAAACAATAATCCGTTTAGTCGAAACCAAAATTCACTTGGAATTACTACGGCAACACCAGCCCCCACCAAACCAATCACGATGGCCCCGAAGTGTCTAAACAAGAAAAAATGAGGTTCGCCAATTCTACTATCGGCTAGCGTTATGGATGCAGAACTAACCATTATCACTCCGAGGACAAGCAAGGCGACAATGGCCGAAAACAAAGCGGGATCCACATTAAAATTCTTTATCGTAAAGCTCTCGTTCATTGCAGTTTCTCCCTCACTGCAACAATAAAAGCTTCTCCACGTTCTCGGTAATCAGTAAACATGTCAAAACTTGCACAGGCCGGAGACATTAATACCGTGATAGAGGGCTCCTTTGCAGCTTCAGCAAGCTGAATAGCGTAGGAGACCGCCTCTGACATATGGCTTGCGACCAGAACGGAAACCTTTGCTGAAAAAACCTCTTTAAGCTTAGAAGCTGCTTCACCAATAGCTACTACACCAACAAGCTTATCTTGTGCAGCTTCTACTAACGGGTAAAAATCAGCCCCCTTAGCCTGCCCACCGGCAATTAGCACAAGCGGTCCAGAAATCCCCTGCAGTGCGGCAACTGTTGCTCCAACGTTAGTGCCCTTAGAATCATTAACGAACAGAATCCCTTCAGTCTGCGCAACCCGCTGACACCTATGGGGCAAACCCGAAAACTTCCGAAGGGCCCGCAGTTGTGGTTGAAGCTTTGACTCTTCAACAAGACTGGCAAGTGCCAGGGCAGCCAGGGCATTAGCTTCATTGTGCTTTCCAGAGACAGCAAGGTCGGCCACCCGCAAGACCGGAATACGATTTTTACATAACCAGCGTTCGCCTTCAGACTCTACGGATGAATAACCGATCTCTAGCTCTTCGCATACTGAAAAGGGTATAGCCCTCGGGTGAGTATCCGCCATTTCCCTAACCAACTTATCATCCCAGTTAAAAACAAGGGTTTCAGCAAGATGCGCAAGCTTAGATTTCAAGTAAACATATCGATCAAGATTCTTATGTCGATCAAGATGATCTGGCGATAAATTCAACACTGCAGCTGCCATAGGACTTAAGCTTTCCGTAGTTTCCATTTGAAAGCTGGAAATTTCGAGCAAGTAAGTCTGAATTTCAGGATTTAGAAGATCGAGGGCTGGCGGTCCAAGATTTCCGCCAGCCGCAATCTGTCGCCCTGTTGCAGATAAAATCTGCTCCAGCAATGAAACCACCGTACTCTTCCCATTCGATCCGGTTACCGCTATGACGGGTGCGTCAACATTTTGAGCAAAAAGTTCGATATCACTAATAATAGGAATGCCCAAACGTTCAGCTTCTATGGCAATAGGCGTATCTAGACTAAGCCCCGGAGAAAGAACAACTTGTGATACACCCTTCAGCCAACCAACATCTAAACTTTCTAAAATTACCGGAATTTCAGGAAAAAAACCTCGTAAACCAGAAAGCCCTGGTGGACGAGAGCGGCTGTCTATAACCAGAACATCCTTGCCACCTGCAGCCAGAAAGCGTGCAACAGAAAGGCCTGTGGCGCCAAGACCCACCACTAATGTTTGGGCGCCCTCAGCTACAGACTTCATTTCTTCTTCATGCCATTGTTTCGCAAGTTTCATAAAAATATTGTGCTTGTTACACAGTGTTTATCTGATTTTCAGACTAGCTAGGCCAATAAGAACGAGAATGACCGTAACGATCCAGAAACGCACGATAACCTTTGGTTCAGCCCAACCCTTTAATTCAAAATGGTGATGTAATGGGGCCATACGAAAAATGCGCCGCCCAGTCATTTTATAAGAGACAACTTGGAGAATTACTGAGACGGTTTCAACTACGAACACACCGCCCATAATGAGTAATATCAACTCCTGCCTCACCACCACAGCGACCACCCCAAGCGCGGCTCCTAGGGATAATGCCCCAATGTCACCCATAAAAACTTGGGCTGGATAAGTGTTAAACCACAAGAAACCCAGACCGGCGCCCGCCAGGGCCGCACAAAAAACAAGCAGCTCACCGGCACCCGAAACATATGGAATACCAAGATAAGAAGAAAACATAACGTTTCCGCCAACGTAAGCAAACACACCTAGTGCGGAACCGACAAGCACTGTTGGCATGATAGCTAGTCCATCAAGTCCATCGGTCAGATTTACCCCGTTTGATGACCCCACAATTACTAAGGATGCAAAACCAACGTAAACAATTCCGCTCAGTGGAATCACAAAATCGGGAAAATAAGGGATAAGCAATGCGTGTTCTACGGCTGGATTTTCAGCAGTCATATAAAGCACTAGAGCTGCTGAAAATCCCACTACAAACTGCCAGAAAAATTTAGTAGATGGTCTCAGCCCCTCAGCCCCATTGACAACTAGTTTCCTATAATCATCAACGAAACCGATTACCCCAAACAACAAGGTCACAACCAACACTATCCAAACGAATCGGTTACTAAGATCGGCCCAAAGCAATGTGCCCACAAGTATGGCTGTTAAAATTAAGGCGCCCCCCATTGTGGGGGTTCCAGCCTTAGGTAGGTGGCTTTCTGGTCCTAGCTCACGAATAGACTGCCCCACTCGCCTTGAAGACAAACTCTGAATAAAGAGCGGCCCCATTGCGAAGGACAAGACTAATGCGGTGAGCGCACTTAATATTGCACGCAACGTAAGATAGTTGAATACGTTAAACCCAGCATGAAACTGCATGAGATATTCGGTTACATAGATCAGCATGATGGAGATTTTCCCTCTGCTTGACCCTTGCCTATCAATGCGACCAGTCGATCCAGCCCCATTACTCTAGACCCCTTCAGCAATATCACTGTGTCCTCAACTACTAGCGGCTCAAGTGTCTGCTGAAGCGTAGCTATCTGTGTAAAGAATTCTCCACGATCGCCAAAAGCATTAACGGCGTGCCAGCTTAAGTCTCCGATTGCAAATAAAGCATCGCAACAATCTCTAGCATAAATACCAATTTCTCTATGTAAATTCTCACCAGCCTCCCCAAGCTCCGCCATGTCCCCCAACACAAAAATCCGGTTACCGCCTAATCCCTTTAGATATGTTAGCGCTGCACGAACCGAGCCCGGATTAGCGTTGTAAGTATCATCAATAATTTTTGCGCCGCTAGGACTCGACAACATGTTAAGTCGACCCTTCGCCGCACTGGCCTGATTAAGGCCCTTCTGTATGTCCTTTTCTGATGCACCAAGCGCATAAGCAGCCGCAGATGCGGCCAGTGCATTCTGTACGTTATGGATGCCAACCAAAGGCAACAACACTTCTATTGTGACGCCTGAAGGCAGGCAAAGAATGAACTGTGAACCATATGGCTCAAGAACAATCTCTCCACTAACTGTGCAATCTGCTCGAGAACTAAGCCCAAAGGTTAGTATCTCGTCAGACGTGCTCCGATCGCACCATTCCATGCAATACTCGTCATCCGCATTGAGCACTGCTGTTCCGGTTCTGGGAAGATGATCAAGCAGCTCTCCCTTAGCCGCGCCCACTCCTGAGATAGACCCAAAGCCTTCTAAGTGCGCAGCATTGGCATTGGTAATAACCCCTACAGTGGGCTGGGCTAGCTTACTTAGATAATCAATCTCGCCTGCATGATTAGCTCCCAACTCAACAACCAAGACATCATGCATTTCCCTCAGACGTAGCAAGGTCAATGGAACGCCGAGATCATTATTCAAATTACCGCGAGTCACACAAACATTCTGGCTCAATCCTAAAATACTGGAAATCAATTCTTTAACTGTAGTCTTACCGTTACTACCAGTAACAGCGACTACTGGAAGAGAGAAGTTTTTTCTCCACGCGTGAGCAATATGTCCGAAAGCAGCTCTTGTCTCTGATACATGTATTTGCGGGAGTGGTACACCAGTTAATCGAGATACTACAGCCCCAGCTGCACCCTTAGAGTAGGCATCAGCTACAAAATCGTTACCGTCAAAGTTTTCGCCTGAAATTGCGATGAATAGAGCGCCAGAATCAAGTTTTCGACTGTCGATACTGACTCCCTCAAATTCCACATCTCTGCCGACAAGCTCACCATGAGTCTCATAAGCGACAGCAGAAAGCGTTCGAGGCATCACGCCTGTCCTCCCAGTACTTCCTCTATGACAGCACAGTCTCTGAATTCACGTTTCTCTCCAGCCAGGTATTGCCAAGTTTCATGACCTTTCCCAGCTACAAGCACGATATCGTCTGGACCCGCCTCTAGCACTGCCTCCCTTATTGCACTAGCTCGATCATGTTCAATCCGGACATCAGGATGATCAGTTACTGTGGTACATATATCAGCGATAATCTTGCTAGGATTTTCGCCTCGAGGGTTGTCGTCGGTGAGAACAATATGGTCAGCAAGACGGCCGGCGGCAGCACCCATAAGAGCTCGCTTCCCAGCATCTCTCTCTCCACCACAGCCAAATACACACCATAGGTCGGCGTCGGCTAGGGCACGCAAGTTAGTCAATACGCGTTCGAGGCCCACTGGCGTATGTGCATAATCAATAACCACTGTAGGCCGACCACGAGAACCAACCAAAACCTCCATACGCCCGGGCGGGGGAACACACTGACTTAATGCTTCACAGGCCTCATCAAGCGGGGCGTTCCAACTAAGTAAAACGCCAAGCGCAAGCACAAGATTTTCTGCATTGAAGTCTCCAATCAGTGGCGAAGTAATAACCCCTTTACCAACTCCACCAGCTTTCTCATGAACTAAAGCACTTGAAACTGCAACTGCCAGCCCTTGGAGTCCGGAATTGAGAAGCTTGGCATGAAGATGAGCAGTGTTTGTGAAACTGACATCAATACGATCAACCATATCATCTAGATTTTGCGTCAATAAAGCGGCAAAAGGATCATCGGCAAACATGACGGCGTTGCGTAATCCATTTACCTGAAACAATCGCGCCTTAGCTTCCTGATAGCTCGCAAAATCTCCGTGATAATCCAGATGATCTCGAGTGAGATTTGTAAAAACAGCCGTATCAAATTCAAGACCAGAAATTCGATCTTGAGCAAGAGCATGCGATGAAACCTCCACCGCCGCATAATCCACACCAAAACCAGCAAGAGCTCGGTGAAGACTGAGGCAGTCTGGAGTAGTTAGCGCCTGTGGCTTAAGATCTGGGGGTATTCCAGATCCGATTGTTCCTATATAAGCACTGGGATAACCACGCAGTGTCTGAGCTTGAGCTGCCAAATAAGCAACCGTACTCTTTCCATTGGTACCAGTAACGCCAGCTAGTCGTGGACCACTGTCAGCGGAGGAATAAAAGCGCATCGCCAGCTCTCCTAGCCGGCCATCTAAATTGGGTACCGCTACGATAACTGCTCTAGATGAAACTTGTGGAATATCAGCTGGGGAAATTGGCTTAGAGCCTGGGTCATAAAGCACAGCTGCTGCACCTCGCTCAACTGCTTCGACCGCATACTCAAGCCCATGAGTTTGCCCTCCCTTAACAGCTACAAAAGCCGCTCCTGGCTGAACCTGTCTGCTATCAGAAACCAGATCAGTAATTGTGATCTGACTAATTGCAGAAGGCATAGCACCCAGTAACTCGCCCAAGCTCATTGCTGTCGCAGCCATTGCGGCCATCATTGATTTGCCTCTACTTGGGTGATATAGGGACTAGCAAGAGCGGTCATTGGCGTCTCTGGCAAAGCATCTGGGGCTACCGCGAGCAGGCGCAGCGCGCCTGAAATTATTTGCGAAAAAACCGGCGCAGCAACATCACCGCCATAATAGGCTCCACCACGTGGCTCATTGATCACAACTACTGCCACCAGCTTAGGATTGGCTACTGGTGCAAACCCACCGAAAACAGCTAAATATCGATCTTTGGAATACCCCCCCACCCCTGCTTTCCAGGCGGTACCAGTCTTACCAGCAACACGGAAATGGTTGATAGTTGCCCTCTGCCCTGTACCAATTGGAGAAACTGCAGCTTCAAGCATGTTTTTTAGTGCACGAGCCGTTTTGACAGAGACAATACGCTCGGCACTTGGAGGCTCATCAACCATAATCATCGACACAGGACGGCGCACACCATCTGCTGCAAGCACCGCATAGGCTTGCGCTAGTTGCAATGAGGTAACGGATAATCCATAACCATAGGCCAACGTCGCCTGACCCACTGGGCGCCAGTTCTGGGGATCATTGAGCACCCCTGCTGACTCTCCTGGGAACCCACTATCGGTAAGTCGCCCAATGCCAAATTTTGACAACGAAGACCACAAAAATTCCTGATCTAGATCCAACGCCAGCTTGGCTGCCCCCACATTGCTAGATTTAGCAAGAATTGTGGTCACATCTATTTCACCGAGATTACGACTATCTTGGGTGATAACCCTTCCCCCAACCCGCAGATGCCCTGGGGATGTATCGATTATGGAGCTGGCCTCATAACGCCCGCTTTCTAGCGCTGCCGCAACAATAAATGGTTTGATGCTTGACCCTGGTTCAAAAATATCGGTAACCGCACGATTCCGGTATCGGGAAGCATCAAACTGCGCGCGATCGTTTGGGTTATACGAGGGCTGATTCACCATCGCCAAAACCTCCCCAGTCTCTACATCCAAAACAACCACCGAGCCAGACAATGCCTGATTATCTGTAATCGCTTTTTTCAATTCCCTATAGGCTAAATATTGAATTCTAAGATCCAAGCTAGCCCGCAGTATCTTTCCTGGTCTTGACGGCGCCACCAACTCCACATCTTCTATAACCCGCCCGAGGCGATCCCGTATGACCCGCTTTGCCCCAGTTTCGCCACGAAGCCAATAATCAAACTCGTATTCCAGCCCTTCCTGCCCTACATCATCAATATTTGTAAACCCAACAATATGCCCAGCAACTTCGCCTGCAGGGTAGTAACGGCGATATTCTCGTTGCGTGGCTATACCCGGTATTCCAGCTTGTAACGCCCGTGCTGCATGCTCTGGCTGCATATGTCGACGCAAATAAACGAACTCTTTCTCTGGATTGCTAGTAATTCGTCGTGCTAACCAATCCTCGTCAAGCTCTAGAATGCTGGCTAGCTCGCCCAGTCGGTTCATGGCTGGCTTAAGCTCTTGTGGATTAACCCAGACACTATCTACCGGAGTACTCACTCCAAGCGGTTCGCCATTTCTGTCAGTAATGGAGCCGCGATGCGCTGATATTTGCACCGTGCGCATATGACGGTTATCACCTTGAGCTGAAAGAAAATCTTTCTTAAACACTTGCAGGTAAAAAACACGGCCTTCGAGCATTACGCCAGCGCTTACTACCCCAGCAAGTAAAAGCAAAGTTCGCCATCTTCTCCAATCAAAGGCGACCCCTTTTCGGTGAAAGCTCATAGACTCGGCCCAGTAAGCACAATTATTTCACTAGGTAACGGTCTACTGAGATTTAATTTCTCTTGAGCTAACGCCTCTACGCGAAAATGAGCTGCCCACGTGCTCTGCTCAAGCTGAAGCCGTCCCCAGTCGACCTGCAATCGGTCTCTTTCTCGATTAAGAGCTTCAAGCTCCATGAAAAGCTGGCGTGACTCATGTTTAGCATTAATAACCCAGATGCTAGATAGCACGAGCACAACGACCATGGGCAAGATTAAAAATAGTTGGATGCGTTGGGTCATAAACCACTAACCTCCAACTTCTCAGCCACCCTAAGCTTGGCACTTCGCGCACGTGGGTTAGACTCCACTTCACGCTGCGTAGGCCGTATCAACCTGCCAACTAAACGCAGAATAGGTCGCGCCTCAACTGGAATATCCGGCAATCCAGCATAGGCAGGATCTCCCCTTGCCTGTGTCGCCATAAAACGTTTTACAATGCGATCTTCCAGTGAGTGAAAGCTGATCACGCATAGCCGGCCGCCCTCACCTAACAGACTGGCGCAAGCTTTGAGCCCATGCCGAAGAGATGTAAGCTCATCGTTGATATGGATGCGAATGGCTTGGAATGTTCGTGTGGCAGGGTGAATTCTATGTGGCCGGCTACTAGACACTTCAGCAACGATATCTGCCAATCTACTAGTAGATGTGATCGGATGACTGTCTCTAGCACGTATAATCGCTTGAGCAATCCGTCTTGCGCGAGGTTCTTCCCCAAAGCGACGCAAAACACCAATTAGCTCTCCCCCGCTAACCTGCTGCAACCACTCACCCGCAGTAATCCCCGTATCAGGATTCATTCTCATGTCTAATGGACCATCCCTAAGGAAACTAAAGCCCCTTTCAGGATCTTGAAGTTGCGGAGACGACACCCCAATATCAAGCAAAATACCTGAAAGAGCTCGCCCTTGAAGCCATGGTTCAACATGTTCTCGTAGGTTTTCAAAACCACCGCGTCTGATACAGAAACGCGAATCTGCAGCCAAGCTGCTTTTGGCATGCTCCACCGCTGCTGGGTCTTTATCAAGTGCTAGCAACCTACCTTGCTCCCCAAGTCGCGTCAGAATCTCAGCGCTATGCCCCCCTCGTCCGTAGGTCCCGTCGATGTAACAACCACCCTGGCTAAGGTCTAATCCTTCCAGAACCTGGTTCACCAGCACCGGCTGATGGTCGAACATAGTGTGCACCCATCCCGTAAGCCCTACAGGGAAAGAGACTCAAGCTCCGTTGGCAGATCAGAGTTATCGGCATCATCATCCGACAACCATTCATCTCGCCACGTGTTCCATCGATCTATATCCCATAGCTCGAACTTGTTCCCTTGACCTATAAACATGATCTGTTTATCTAAACTGGCAAAATCTCTAAGCTCTCTAGGCAGCAAAATTCGTCCGTGTCCGTCCATCTCCAATTCAGTGGCATAACCCACCATAAGACGTTGCAGCCTTCGAGCCTGTTTGTTCAATGCTGGCAAACGAATCAGTTTGCGCTCAATTTCTTCCCAATCAGTTAGCGGATAAAGAAGAAGGCAATAGTCTCTATCTACTGTCGCGACTAAAGTCCCGTCAGCACGACTCGCGAGACGCTCCCGATACCGACTTGGTATCGCCATACGCCCCTTTGAATCTAATGTTACTTTGGAGGCTCCACGAAACATACTTAACCCATTTTTTCCCACTTTTTCCCACTTCGAAACACTATAGGGAGCATAGCAGTCCAGTGTCAACCGGAAAATACCAATATTTTTTTATTTCTTAGGGAGTTAGGAACGAATCAGCAATCTACGATTTGGTTTTTTTTGCAAACCAAAAAATCAATGGTTTATAGCTTATCTCTCGATACGCTCTTCATGAATAGTAAAAACCGGACAGATTAAAAAAAGGAGTCGGCCTATAAGCCGGGTTCTGTCGAGAACAGTCATTCATCTTGGGCGTGCGTTACCGCGCGCCTCTAGCGACCTACCCGGGAACTCGTGTGGGCACACTCAACGTTCCCCTATTCGGTCTTGCTCCGGGTGGGGTTTGCCCTGCCGCAGATGTCACCACCTACGCGGTGCGCTCTTACCGCACCATTTCACCCTTACCGGCCCAAAGACCGGCGGTATATTTTCTGTGGCACTTTCCGTGGGCTCACGCCCCCCAGGAGTTACCTGGCACCCTGCCCAATGGAGCCCGGACTTTCCTCCAGGGTTGCCCCCAGCGACTGTCCGGCCGACTCCTATTGCCTAGATTACCAGAAGATCAGTCATAGCCAGAAGATATGCGAGTAATTGAGTAAACCTGATTTCTTGAAGCGCCTGTAATTTTTGCCGCTAAAGAGACCGCTTTCTTTGGAGACACCTCCCCAACCAGCAGATTAAAAACGCGAATAATCTCATTATCTTCTGCAGAAAATGTATTCGTCTTACCGCTAACCAGCAATACAAACTCGCCTTTCAATGGAATTTCCGTCCCCAATCTCTCATATAAATCGCCTACAGTTCCCTCATAAACACTCTCATGAATTTTCGTTAGTTCTCGACAAATGAACATAATCCGATCAGCGCCAAAATGCATTTTCAGCGCCTCAAGAGTACTAGCTAAACGATGTACGGACTCATAAAAAATGATGGTGCGAGAGTCAGTCGCGATCTCAGAAAGACGGTCAGCCTTAGGACCAGGAGTGCGGGAAAGAAATCCTTCAAAAATAAACCGATCTGTTGGTAGCCCCGCTATCGATAGTGCTGCTATAGCAGCACTGGGGCCAGGCACGGAGACCACAGGAATGCCTAAGGCACGGGCAGCCCTCACTAGCATAAGGCCTGGATCGCTAAGTAAAGGGGACCCAGCATCGCTAACTAGCGCGACAGATTTGCCTCCAGTCAATTTTTCTATAAGAACAGGAGTCTGTTCAGACTCATTATGATCGTGGTAAGCAATCAACTGATTGTTGATATTAATGGTTGATAGTAATCCCCGAGTTCGCCGAGTATCCTCAGCTGCTATGAGGTCCACAGCGTCAAGCACCCTAATAGCCCGGGCACTTAAATCTTCCAAATTGCCAATAGGGGTGGCTACTACATACAGTGTCCCGATAGAGTCTTTACTCATGCACTCATGCTGCCTGCAGAAAAGCTAAATGTACAAGACTTACTGATCATGAAACTTTTTAAAATTACTATCTTGCTGGCGATTCTAATGGCCATAGCCGGCTGTGGATCTCAAGGCCCAATTTTGTCTCTGGAGACTGGCGCTCTTGAAGAAAAGGCTCAGCAACTAGCGCTTGCAGGAGAACTTGAACAATCTATCCAGGCCTATACACAACTCATAAACAGGCCCAGTGATAGCACTCGTAGTCGGTTTCTTACAGATGGGTCTCGCGTGCTAATTCAGCTTCAAAACTACACGTTGGCCAGACGCTGGCTCAATCGCGCGCGCGCTGCTTCAACTACGGCTCAGGAACAACAGGTATTTTTGTTGTTGGCCGAAATTGATATCCTAGAGAACAACGCATCAGTCGCTCTTGAAACGTTAAAAAACGTTTCACAACCCTATACCGATGATGTAATAGCGGCAATCCAGGCGCTCCGGGGCCGCGCGCTTTTCGAAATGGGACAAATACGGGAAGCCGTATCCACGTTAGTTCAAAGAGAGCTTGCACTAAAGCAAACTTCTCAAATCCTCAACAATCACAAAATCATCTGGGCTGGGTTGATCGGACAAAATCAAGGAACTGTGCCTGCAATTACTGGAAACCCTACAATCGACGGCTGGCTAAAACTCCAACCAATTGCATTAGCATCAAAAACCAACCCATTGGATTTGCGTGAACACTTACTCGAGTGGCGAGAGGCTCACCTTGATCACCCGGCAGCTCGAATCCTCATTTTAGACCTGCTCATCGAACCACAATCGCCTCAAAAAAATCTCGAACAAATAGCTATTCTCTTACCCTTTAGTGGAGCCCAACAAACGATAGCCAGAGCCATTCGTGACGGCTTCATCGCAGCTCACTTTAACAACTCACTCTTGACGCCCGCAGACAGCGAAGCAACTTTAAAATTTTACGATACGAATCTTATGGGACCCGAAGAAGCTTACTTTAGAGCTCAGATTGATGGGGCTGATTTCGTCGTAGGACCTCTACTTAAGCCCGAGTTACAGAAAATAATTAACAGCGCGGGCTTTGTGCCCACTCTTGCTCTAAATTCAATTGAGAATGAGCAGACAACCCCAACCCAAATATATCAGTTTGCTTTAGCCCCAGAGGACGAAGCCCGTGAAATCGCCCGGCACGCAATATCAAACGGCGCCTCAAAAGCAATCGCTATTATTCAAAACAGCGATTGGGGTCTGCGCCTACTTAGCAGCTTTCGGGAGGAATTTGAAACCCTAGGGGGAGAGCTGGTCCAGTTCAGAGACTATGACCCTGACACTCAGGACTTTTCCGCTGCCATTACGACACTGCTAAATATTAGCAAGAGCAATCAACGGCACCAAAGGTTAGCGGCAAATCTAGCTCTACCGCTAGGATTTGAGCCCAGGAAACGCCAGGACATTGACATGATTTTTGTCGCTGCAGATGCAAACGCAAGTCGGTTATTGTTTCCACAATTGCGTTTTTACTATGCCGGGGACATCCCAACCTATGCAACTTCAGCAATCCACGAAAGTAATCTCAATGAACCGGACTTGAACGGAGCATTCTTTCCTGACACCCCATCGGTCTTACTGGAAAATGAGAAAATCCTAGAACTAAAAGAATCTCTACAAACACATTGGCCACAAAGAACGTCCCCTCCTTGGACGCGTTTCTACGGATTCGGATTTGATGCTTACCGTCTGATACCACTGTTGTACGACGAATCAGTGAAACTCTCATCAGTAGATGCGTTATCAGGCAAACTAAGCTTAGGCAAGGACAGAAGGATACATAGAGGCCTGCCTGTCGCTCAGTTTCGCAATGGCAGGCCGTTTTCTATAGAAAGTCCAGCGGCCCCTCCAATTCACTGAAAAATAATTGAGCCCCGCTTCCACATAGCCCCTTCCCAAACTTAAGCAATATAAAACCAAAATAGGTACTGCCTAACTTTTGCTATCCAGGAAACCAGAGATTTATTTAACAATTTTTAACGAAGGAGGCCCTTGCCTATCACCACTATCTGGGGTTTTGGTGCTCAGAGCATCAGTTTCATCGACGAAAATCATGCCCTGCCCAGTCTCACGGGCGTAAATTCCGATCACAGACGAAGTGGGCACTTCTATTTTATGATTAGTGCCTTCAAACCGAGCTTGAAACTGGACTGTATTGTTATCAATAACTAAATTTTGTGTCGCAGAATAACTCACGTTAAGCACAATTTTTCCGTCAGCAATATACTGGCTTGGCACCTGCAAAGGTTCGTCTAGCGCATCGACAACAATATGCGGCGTAAGACCGTTGTCTGTTATCCACTCATGTAGAGCACGAATTAGATAAGGGCGCTTAGGCAGATGTTCTGGCACCAGATTACTGCCGCATCTCCAATTCAGGTTCCGTTAGACTAGCCTGGAAGGATGGTCGAGCGAATACCGTATCCATATACTGAATAATTGGTTGCGCTTCCTCTGGCAAGACAATATCTAAGATCGGCAAGCGCCATAGGATGGGGGCAATACTACAATCAACAAGAGAAAAGTCATCGCTCAAAAAGAATTTTTTTGCGGTAAATATTTCTGCGCTGGAAACGATACTGTCACGCAAAACTTTGCGAATACGGTTTATTGCCCTGCGCTCGGTGTTTTTACCGATATCATCCACTAACGAATACCAGTCCTTTTCTATACGGTAAAGTGCCAAGCGAAATTGAGCCCTACTTACGGGGTCAACCGGCATAAGTGGCGGATGAGGGAATCGTTCATCCAAGTATTCGATGATGACACGGGAGTCATATAAAACCAGCTCTCTGTCTACTAACGTCGGAACAGTGCTATACGGATTTAAATCGAGCAGATCCTCGGGAAAAACCCCGTCCACCACATCAATATAGTCGATATTTATGCCTTTTTCGGCAAGCACAAGGCGAGCACGATGACTCCACGGATCCGTAGGATCTGAAAAAAGCGTCATTACCGACCGTCGATTAGCAATTACCACCATTGAGCCCCTTAACTACCTTGAACGACGAAAAAGAAGTAGCGCCCGCTAAGATCAGCACGATCCATTATGTACGCGCTTCCCAGCGGACCTAAGTAACGTCTGTCAGTCCGTTTCATAAATAGGTCTTTACCAAGGTTTGCGTCCAGCGAAGCTGCGCATCTTGGTCAGATGATTCCTCGGAGAGGAACGGATTATACACATCGGTCTTGCTTCTTGCCCATAAAACATTGGCATTGCACAGGTTTTACTAAAACACTCGAATAAAAAGCTATTAGAAAACCCTTTCCTTTATGGGCCAATCTAGTTGAATTGTAAGTGTTCAAACAAGGGGGAATTGCGATGCTCGAAGAAAGGTCATTCGCCGCTAGACTGAGAAGGACTAGGGCGAAGTTTTTTTAGAAGCTCGTTCTTCATTCAGTTTGGCAAGCGACGAATCTCTGCGCCTAGCTGTGCTAGCTTCTCCTCTATGCGCTCATAACCACGATCTAGATGGTAAATGTGATCTACAACGGTTGTGCCTTCCGCCGCCAGACCAGCGATAACAAGTGACGCCGATGCTCTCAAGTCTGTTGCTATCACTGTTACGCCTGTCAGTTTATTTACTCCGCAACTAACGGCAGTGTTGCCCTCTATAGTTATATCCGCGCCTAATCGTTGCAACTCAAATGCATGCTGAAATCTATTTTCAAAAATCGTTTCTGTTATTTTTGCTGCGCCACAAGCTATTGAGTTAAGCGCGCAAAACTGCGCCTGCATATCCGTTGGAAAGCCTGGGTAAGGTGCCGTTATTAAATCTACCGCCTGAGGACGCTGTCCCTGCATATCAAGCTCCACCCAGTTCTCCCCAGATTCTATGTGGGCACCCGCCTGACGGAGTTTATTCAGCACGGCCTTCAGATGCTCTGGTCTGGTGTGGTTTATCCTTACTCGGCCGCCTGTAATAGCAGCCGCTACAAGATAGGTACCACTCTCAATTCGATCAGGAAGAACAGAATGATTCGCCCCCTGTAGTGACTCAACCCCCTGAATCCTTATTTTTTCAGTTCCAGCTCCTTCAATTACAGCACCCATCTTGCAAAGAACTTCTGAAAGATCAACAATCTCAGGCTCTCGAGCTGCATTCTCTATTACCGACTCTCCTTTCGCGAGGACGGCAGCCATCATCAAATTCTCAGTACCCGTAACCGTCACGGTATCAAGTATGAGTCTAGCGCCATGCAACCTTTCAGCACGAGCGCAAATATGTCCATTATTAATATCAATTTTCGCTCCCATGGAGCGAAGCCCGGCAACATGCAGGTTCACAGGACGGGCTCCTATGGCGCAGCCCCCTGGCAAGGAAATATCGGCTCGCCCGTAGCGGGCCAAGAGAGGACCTAGAACCAGCACCGACGCGCGCATAGTCTTTACAAGGTCGTGCGGCGCCTCAAAACAAGATATTCCAGAGGGATCTACTTCGAGTTGAACACCATCATGAAAAGTGATCCCAACACCAAGACAACGGAGCAGTTTAACCGTTGTGGTCACATCATTTAGATGGGGAATATTCTCTAGAATAACTGGGCTATCTGCTAGCAAACTAGCCATTAAAATAGGTAAGGCAGCGTTCTTGGCACCAGATATACGCACTTGACCTGATAAGGCACAACCACCAATGATCTCTAACTTATCCATCAGAATGTTTAATTCAATCGCCCAAGGCCTTCCACTCCTCAGGAGTCAGCGTTTTCAGTGCTAACGCATGAATATCTGTTCCGACAAGCCCATCAAGAGTCTGGTATACAAGCTGGTGGCGGCGCACACTCCGTTCACCATCAAAAACAGATGAAACAATTAGAGCCTCGTAATGCCCTTGCCCGTCAGTCCGCACTTCAACCCGGGACTCTGGCAAGCCCTTCTGGATTAATCTTTCTATTTCTTTTGGGTCCATCCCTAAAATCCATGTTACGTCCGAGACATGCAGTCTACCTCAGGAACTCACACTCCCAAAAAATATGCATAAGGAGCTTGGCTGTTAGAATTACTAACTATGATTAAAAATTCCAAGGAAAACGACCCTATTTCTGTTGCCCGAAAAGTGCTAGAAATTGAATCAAATGCCATTAGAGCGCTCATCCCAAGGCTAAACAATGACTTTCTAAAAACATGCCAGATATGCATTGAATGCCAAACACAACAGGCACGAATAGCGGTAATTGGACTAGGTAAATCAGGACATGTAGGTAACAAAATTGCCGCCACGCTAGCCAGCACTGGTTCACCTTCTTTTTTCGTGCACGCAGCCGAAGCACGACATGGAGACATGGGCATGATAACGAAAAAAGACGTCATTTTAGCAATCTCCAACTCAGGAGAGACGGAAGAAATTACCTCTCTTCTTCCACGCATAAAACGACTCGATCTGCCTTTGATCACGATGACAGGTAACCGCAACTCGACCCTTGCAAAAGCAGCAACAGTCAATCTCGACATTAGCATTGAAAAAGAGGCTTGTCCGCTCAATCTTGCCCCAACAGCAAGCACTACCGCAGCCTTAGCAATGGGGGATGCTCTCGCAGTTGTCCTTCTATCTAAGCGCAACTTTAAAGAAGAAGATTTTGCTAACTTTCATCCTGGCGGAGCACTGGGCAAACGTCTGCTTGTCCGGGTTACAGACATTATGCACACTGGCGATGCCCTTCCAAAGGTAGAACATGACACTCCAATAAGCGATGGGCTCTTAGAAATGTCGCAGAAAAGTCTAGGAATCACAGCAGTAGTAGCCAATGATAATAGCCTATTAGGCATTTTCACTGATGGGGATCTTCGCCGCACTCTGGATCAACGCATTGACATACATAACACCCCAATTAGTGAAGTGATGACCGTAGGCGGAAAAACTATTCGACAAGATAAACTGGCTATGGAAGCAGTACACTTAATGGAGGAATATGGAATTACCGCCTTACTAGTGATTGATTCAGAAAACAAATTGATTGGCGCTCTCAATATCCATAGCTTATTACGAGCTGGAATCATGTAATGAATAACAAAGTTGAGGCACACGCAAAATACATTAAGCTATTAGCATTAGACGTTGATGGCGTGTTAACTGATGGTAGCCTCTACTACGGCCCAAACGGTGAAACCATAAAAAAATTCCATGTGCATGATGGCGCCGGCATAAAAGCAGTACTTGAGGTCGGAATAAGAGTCGCCGTGATTTCATCGCGTGAAACGGCAATTGTCACCAACAGAATGAACGAATTAGGAGTTCTGGATGTCTTACAAGGCATTACAGATAAGTTCAACGCTCTAAGCCACCTTATTAAAAAAATTGGCATCGAACTAAACTCTGTTGCGTATATGGGTGATGACATCGCAGACTTGCAAATCATGCAAAATGTTGGTCTCGCAATTACCGTCAAGAATGGACAGAAAAAAGCGAAACAAAATGCAGATTACTGCACTGAAGCAAAAGGCGGTCATGGTGCTGTTCGAGAAATTTGCAATATATTATTGATGAACCGTTAGAGGTTCCCCACAAAGTGGCCATAAATCAAAAAAACCAGATTGGAGTTATAGCCCTAGGGTCACTTGCACTCCTCACCTGGTTATGGAACCGCCACAATGCAATCTCTGAACCAAACTGGATACAAAACCAATCGAGTCTTATTGGTTACTATCTAAGAAATGCAAAAATCCTTGGCACGGATGGAGACGGAAAACCACTTTACTGGATTAAAGCAGCTAGTGCCGAGGAACAACCAAATGAAAAACACCTCATTCTAAAAAATGTAACGGCTCAATATAATTTTACGAATAATATTCCATGGGTTTTAAAAGCATCTCGGGGCGAGGTACCAAATAGTGCGTCTTACCTTAATCTAAGTGGTGATGTGCAACTAGCTACAGAAAACCGACAAGGCATTAGTCCCACAATCATTCAAACCATAGAATTACGCCTAGAACTAGAAAGTTTTATTGCTGAAACCACTGCTCCTGTTAGTATTCTTATTGGAAGTCATCGCCTAGAAGCAATCGGTTTTCGAGCAGACCTAAAGTCTAACCAGTTGACGCTAGAATCCAACGTGCATGGTCAATTTCATCCATAAATCAAGGAAAGGGTTAGCGCTCTTTATCATCCCAGCCTTGGCATTAGCTCAAGAGCCTTTACCCATTTCTTTGGATGCAGAGTCGTCATTTTTCGATAAAGATTCGAATTCGGTATTGTTTAACGGATTACGTATCTCTCAGGGTGATCTCACAATTGAGGCTGATGAGGCTGAAGCCACAGGGCTAGACTTTGAAATGAGCGAATGGGCCTTCAGGGGAAATGTGCGCATTTCAATTGATTCAATGAATATCAGAGCATCAACCGCCGAAGTAGCCTTTCAGGCTCATACATTAAGGACTGTCAGTCTACGTGGAGAACCTGCGATATTTGAAGATTTTAGCGCGTCTCGAGATATCGCCATACAAGGGGGGGCGTCAACGCTAGAATATGACAATCAAGAACGTACTGTTCGCATGACTGATGGTGCATGGCTAAGCGAAGGTTCAAACGAATTTCGCGGATGCGATCTTATGTACGATATTGGTCAAGAGAAAATTACTTCTGGTTTTTCTGATTGTGGGGAACCAGTAGTCATTACTATCTTGCCTCCTTCGACCGAGCAAACCGATGCAGCCTCTCCATGAACAAGCTTGAAGTACTCGGCATTACCAAACGTTATCGATTACGCGAAGCAGTAAAAAATCTTTCGATCTCGATTAAGAGCGGCGAAGTAGCTGGCCTACTTGGCCCTAACGGTGCTGGAAAAACCACGGCTTTCTATATGATTGTTGGGTTGCTTCGCTGCGATCAAGGAAAAATTATCTTGAATGGCACAGAAATCACCCACTTGCCAATGCACAAGAGAGCTAGGAAAGGTCTTGGCTATCTGCCTCAAGAAGCCTCTATTTTTCGCAAACTCACCGTTGCCGATAATATACGAGCCATTCTCCAAACCCGCTCCGGCCTAAACCGAGAAGCTATAGAACATCTTATGGAGGAGCTTATGGAGGAACTCCATATTGGACACGTTCGAGATAGCCTGGGCGTATCACTGTCAGGGGGAGAACGCCGACGCGTTGAGATCGCGCGAGCGCTTGCTACCGAGCCTAAATTTATTCTGTTGGACGAACCCTTTGCAGGTGTAGATCCTATATCCGTACTTGATATACAACAGATTATTCGTCATCTGACGAAAAAGAATATCGGAGTGCTAATTACTGATCACAATGTAAGAGAGACTCTTGAAATATGCGGGCATGCATATATCCTGAACAATGGCGAATTAATCTCATCAGGCACTCCACAAGAAGTTTTGTCCAATCAAAGCGTGCGTGATGTCTATCTTGGGGAAACCTTCTCTCTATAATATGGTGTAGCTGGAATGTTGAAATCTTCGCTGCAACTTAAGCTTTCTCAACAACAAAAAATGTCTCCTCAGATGCAGCAAAATATTGGGCTGCTTCTGCTTTCAATTGTGGACATACAGGAGCTAATTCAATCATCACTTGACGAAAATATAATGCTTGAAACAGATGAGACTCAACCAAGTCAGAGCGCTGATGGGGAACATCATTCAATGGGATCGGAAGACTCTGCAGCATTGAATGCCGAGAATTCCATGAATTTAGACCAAACAGATATTGTCTCAGACGCAGAATGGCGCGATAGGCAAGCAATCAACGAATCAGATTCTCCAATAAACTTTGAGTATTCAAAAAATACTGATGACGTCTCTGACCCTTCAGGAAAAACACTTGCAGATCACCTTCTATGGCAGCTAGGACTTGAAACACTAAATACAAAGGAAATGATTATTGGTCAAGTAATCATCGATTTGATAGATGAGAATGGCTACCTTAAAAACTCCATTGAAGATATTTTAGAAACGCTATCTCCCGACATACAAAGCCATGCTGAAGAGATTGAAATAATCATCAGTCATATTCAAACATTTGACCCAGCAGGTGTTGCTGCTCGCACCCTAAGCGAATGCATACTATTGCAGTTGAACGAATTAAAGACTTCGACATCAGAGTTAAAGCTGGCCAAAGCTATCGCGCACAAATTGGACTCGATTCCTACACCAGCAGAATTAAATAAAACGCTAAAAAGAAACCTACAAATAACAGACAAAAATCTTGAGATTGCCTGGCTCCTTATACAAGGCTGCAACCGACAGCCTGGTGCATCAATAAACACATTAGAACCTAATTATGTGATTCCCGATGTATATGTCAAAAAAAGCGCGGGGCAATGGATTGTAGAGTTAAACACCTCAGCCACACCTCGACTAAAAATCAATCAGAAATATGCTCGCTCATTAGATAATCGTAGCGAGTTTGCCGAAGTAAAAAAAATGTTTGAAGAAGCGAAATGGCTAATTCGCGGCCTAGAACAGAGAGAAGAAACAATAAAAAAAGTGACTCAGGTAATCGTACAAAAACAAAAAGAATTTTTAGGCCATGGAGAAGAATATATGCGGCCGTTGATTCTACGTGATGTAGCTGATGAGGTTGGAATACATGAATCGACTGTATCTCGAATAACAAACAATAAATACATGCACACGCCTAGAGGAATATTCAAGTTACGATTCTTTTTCTCAAGTCATATAAATAGTAATGAGGGGTTACAGTCTTCAACATCGGTAAAGGCAAAAATACGCGTGCTTATCTCTATGGAAGATCCAACCAAGCCTTTGAGTGATGACAAAATCGCTGCTGTGCTATTAGAAAGTGGCATTAATGTAGCCAGAAGAACCGTGGCAAAATACCGGGAAGCTATAAACATCCCATCATCGAGTAAAAGAAAGCACGTATAACATCCTAAATCAGCCAAACCATAGGCCACGGAGAACTAATTTTTCTATACTACAGAAGCCGTTTTAAATAATTAAAATCCAAACAAGACATCACAAATCACCTTAATACTGCAAACTGAAATCACAGAGCTATGACCACTAATCAAACAAGAAAGCACGCAAATCTTGCTCGATTTCCATCGCATCATGGTAGCCCATGCTTATTAGTTCGCGAGTAAAGCCCGACTCAAAAAGCAGATAGCTTACTAGACGCATATCGCTTTTTTTGGCTTTACCAGGGCCTTGCAACAATAAACGTAGAACTTTAGGGAGCTCCTGTACATGACGCGCTGCTACTTTTCTTAAATCCTCTTTCGGCAAAACAATCAGCGTACTAAGGGAGCGAAACTGGGTTTCAGAACTACGTGAGTCTTGATTTAAACGCTCCAACATGCGGTTAATTTGATTAAGTTGCTCAAGATCCGTCGAAAGCCCATCCATAAATAGAGCATCCAAGATATAACCAGACAGATGACCAAAACTAGGGGGATCTGCAGGAGTCTCTGCATCTGGCTCCGGATCTGGCAATTCATCTCGGACGCCAATTACCAGTATACGATCAGCACCGAGACGAATTGCAGAACTCAAGGGCGTTCTGTGCCGCATGGCACCATCACCAAAATACTCTCCTCCAATCATAACCGGAGGAAAAATAAAAGGGACCGCAGAACTTGCCATAAGATGCTCTACGCCAAGTTTTGAGGATTTTCCAGCACGTCGTACACGATCCCAGGATGCCAGAGATTCGACGCCTTCAAAAAATGTGACTGACCGTGATGAGCTATAGGCGGATGCCGTAATAGCCAACGCATTGATATGGCCTTTTTTTATCGATCGCCCGATATGATCAAAATTAATATTACGTTCAAGAAGCTCGCGAAGCGGTTGATTGTCCAAAAGAGACTCTGGATTCCTAACTCCGAGCCCACCTAAAAAAAAAGCCGCCAGCCAATGAAAACTGGATTTCATCATTGTCCAGTTATCCGCGCGGTAGACTTGCTCAGTTGTAAAGTTAGCCCATACATGCTCCATCTCTGAAACTGCAGAATGAAATCTTGAGGCTCGGCTGGCAAGAACAGCAGCATTAATCGCGCCCGCTGAAGTGCCTGATATGATCGAGAAAGGGTTTGATGCGCGCTTCGGCAAGAACGAAGCGATCGCTTTAAGCACTCCCACCTGATAGGCACCGCGTGCGCCTGCTCCAGGCAGTATGAGCGCCTTCTGACTAACTTTAGCCATGCTCCGCATCGTCCGTTTTACCAGCGCCTACCTCCAGAATGCGTAACGTATTTGTGCCGCCTTCAATACCAGCCATTTCACCTAACGTAAAAAGCACTCGGTCGCCAACACGAACAAAGCCTGACTGTTCTAATTCTTTAATAGCGCTCTGATAAACCTCCCCAAATTCAGCGTGAACAATATCAAAAGAGGTAGGATAGACCCCGCGATAAAGTGAGACTCGCCGGAGAGTCGTTTCATGCCTGGTAAAGGCAAAAATCGGTATATCACTTCGAACCCGAGACATCCACTGGGTTGTCGAGCCCGACTCCGTGAATGCAATTATTGCGGTCACAGGAAAATGATTTGCAGCATACATCGCTGCTAGAGCTATCGATTCATCGACATAGGAAAAAGTCTCTTCGAGCCGAGAATTTCTAGGCCTATGAAATGTCTCGTGCTTCTCTGCTCCTACACATAACTCGCTCATAGTCTTCACTGCTAATGCTGGAAATTCGCCAATAGCAGTCTCTGCGGAAAGCATAACCGCATCTGTTCCATCCATGACAGCATTAGCCACATCAGAAACTTCAGCTCTAGTGGGAGAGGCACTTGTGATCATTGATTCAAGCATCTGAGTTGCGGTAATAGATATCTTGTTCCGAACTCGCGTTTCTCGAATTAATGATTTTTGCAATCCGGTCATCGCTGCGTAGCCCACCTCTACGGCTAAATCCCCCCGAGCCACCATAATCACATCACTAGCATCTATGATTTCAACGATATTCTCAACGGCCTCGGCCCGTTCGATTTTTGCAACAATATGGCCTTGGCCACCCGCGTCACGTAATAATTTTCTTGCTTCATTAATGTCTGCAGCATTCCTGGCAAATGAAACAGACAAAAAATCCATGTCAAGTTTGGCTGCTTCAATAATGTCCCTCTTATCTTTGTCTGTAAGAGCCGGGGCAGATAACCCCCCCCCCTCTTTGTTGAGACCCTTATGATCGGTTAATCGTCCGCCTTCTTTCACGCTACACTTGATCTCGCTGCCTACAACCTCAATAACCTCTAGCACTATTTGCCCGTCATCGAGCAATAATACGTCTCCAGGAGATACATCCTTTATGAGCTGAGGGTAAGCGACTCCGACACAAGTCTCATCACCATCGCTTGATCCTAAATCAGTATTAAGCACGAACATCTGCCCTTGCTTTAAGTTCACTGATCCCTGCTGAAAGCCTTCAATCCTAATTTTTGGTCCCTGCAAATCCCCCATAATACCTACGTGACGGCCCAGCTTTAATGCAATCGCTCGCACATTATCTACGTGAACTTTTTGATCTTGAGGAGAGGTATGAGAAAAGTTTAACCGCAGCACATCTGCGCCAGCACAAATCAGTTCTTCAAGAACTTTAGGGTCATCGGTTGCTGGGCCTAGAGTTGCAACAATTTTGGTTCGTCGACGGGATTCGACTATGTTTTTTTTCACGAGCAAACTCCTGGCCGTTTATTAACTACTACACTTTGACATCATTGCATTAATGGGTACGTCCTTCATTCCTCTCTGAAACGTTTCTCAAGAATAGCTACTGACGGAAGTTCCTTCCCCTCCATAAACTCCAAAAATGCTCCTCCACCAGTTGATACATACGATATCTTCTCGGACAAACCATATTGATCTAGGGCGGCCAGAGTATCGCCACCACCCGCAATAGAGAAAGCTTGGCTTTTAGCAACGGCGCGCGCTAACAACTTCGTTCCAGCAGAAAATTCTGGATGCTCAAACACACCGACGGGACCATTCCATAAGATGGTGCTGGCAAGCTTGATCCGTTCACAATAATGTAGACTAGTTTTAGGTCCAATATCGAAGATCATGTCTTCACCTGAAACCTCAGAAACCAGCTTCAGTTTTCCCTTAACCTTAGCATCCAAACTTTCCGCTACAACAACGTCTGTCGGCAAAGGAATAATAGCATCACCAAAACGTCCTTCTAGAAGGTGGCAGGCAAACTCAAGCATATCGGCTTCATGCAAAGATTTCGCAACTTGAACACCACTTGCTGCCAAAAGTGTATTGACTATTCCACCCCCAAGAATCAACTCGTCAACGGTACCTGCTAGCGACTGCAAAACCTTAAGCTTAGTGGAAACTTTAGAACCACCAACAATAGCTATCATAGGTTTCTTTGGGCATTCTAAGCCCCTATTCAGGGCTTCCAACTCTGCCACTAGCAGTGGTCCAGCACACGCTACCGGAGCATACTGAGCTACTCCATAAGTGCTTGCGTGGGCCCGGTGTGCTGTACCAAATGCGTCCATAACAAACACATCACATAGGCTTGCAATCTGCTTTGCCAATGCCTGATCATTAGCTTTCTCGCCGCGTTCAAAACGCACGTTTTCACATAGAATTGGGTTGTTGCGCTTGACATCCACCCCTGTCAGCCATGATCGATCCAGTTGAACGCTACAGTTAAGCAGCTCAGCTAAACGCTCAGCAACCGGTGCGAGTGAAAATTCACTGGAAAAATTTCCCTCCTCAGGCCTGCCGAGGTGAGACATTAATATGACCTGTGCGCCTTGTTCAATCGCAAATTGAATAGTTGGCAAGGCAGCTCTTATTCGCCTATCACTAGTAACGCTTCCATTTTTAATGGGAGTGTTCAGATCCTCGCGAATCAAAACTCGCTTCCCCTTAAGAGAAATATCCGTCATACGCTTGACGGAAAGCGTCACTCAATAATCTCCGTTATTTTGCATTTACAAGCGCTAGTGTCACGTCAAGCATACGATTAGAATAACCCCACTCATTGTCATACCACGCACAAACTTTTATCAAATTTCCCGAAACTTTAGTAAGCCCTGCATCAAGCGTTGCAGATACAGGGTTATGATTAAAGTCTACTGATACCAGCGGCTCATCTGTATAGGCAAGCACCCCATCAAGTTCATTCTGGCTCGCCAAACGAACCGCTTCATGCAATTCTTCCACAGAAGTAGCTTTCTCGGCAGTGAACGTAAGATCTACAACCGATACATTCAGAGTTGGCACTCTCATAGCAAAACCATCAATACGACCGGCAAGCTCTGGCAAAACGATACCGACCGCTAAGGCCGCACCGGTTTTCGTAGGAATCATTGAGTGCGTGGCAGAACGAGCCCGCCTCAAGTCTGAATGATAAACATCCAGCAATACCTGGTCATTGGTATAGGCATGAATCGTAGTCATCAACCCATGTTCTATGCCTACCGTTTCATGAAGCACTTTTGCCAGCGGAGCAAGGCAATTCGTCGTGCAGGATGCACTTGAAATGATTTGATCAGACGCCTTCAATATGTGATGGTTCACACCGTACACTACCGTCGCATCTACCTCAGTTCCTGCAAAAGCAGAGATGATGACCTTACTTGCCCCCGCCTTTAGATGAGCAGAAGACTTTTCCTTGGAATTAAAGGCTCCAGTGCACTCCAGAACAATATCTACACCGAGCTCCTTCCAAGGAAGCTTTGATGGATCACGTTCTGAAGAAAGATGAATTTCATCATTATCAACAATCAGCACGCCATCGCCAGCCGTTACCTCATACGGGAACCGCCCATGCGTCGTGTCGTGGCGAGTCAAATGAGCGCACGCTTGCACGTCATTGAAGCCATTTATGGCGACAACCTGCAAGTCGTTGCGTTTATCCCCCTCATAGACGGCACGCAATATATTCCTGCCAATGCGGCCATATCCATTGATCGCAATCTTCACTGACATATCTCTTTCCTACTAAAATATTGGGTTAACTATCACAAACAGGCATGTTCAAACCAAGAGTAGCTGGCGTGCTCTGCTAACAATAGCTTCTACTGTGAAACCATAATGCTCAAACAACAATTTGGCAGGTGCAGAATGACCAAAGGTATCCATGCCAATCACATCACCTTTTCCATCAACATATCGCCACCAGGAATCCTTAATGCCAGCCTCTATAGCGAGCCGTCTAGCACTTGAGTCGGGGAGAACCTGGGATCTATATTCCGCCGACTGCATGTCAAAAATTTCTATGCATGGCATTGACACAACACGAACTCGAAGGCCATCTGCAATCAGCTCCCGAGCAGAAAGAAGTGCTAAATTCACCTCTGAACCAGTCGCTATGAGAACAAGCTCCGGATCACCATCGCTTTCTAGTAGAATATAGCCACCACGAGAGATCAATTCTATTTGGCCGACTGTGCGATCTACGTGCGGGAGAGCTTGCCGCGTAAGAATCAGACTTGTCGGGCCATTTTTTCTTTCAATAGCTGCACGCCATGCCACTGCGGTCTCAACAGCATCACAAGGTCTCCATACATTCATATTCGGTATTGCACGAAGACTCGCCACATGCTCAACAGGTTGATGTGTAGGGCCGTCTTCGCCCAACCCTATAGAGTCATGTGTCAGCACCGCGATGCTTTGTATGCGCATAAGAGCAGCCATTCTCAAAGCATTACGCGCATAGTCAGAGAACACTAGGAAGGTTCCACCATATGGGATAAAGCCACCATGTAGAGCCATGCCACTCAAAATCGCAGTCATGCCGAATTCGCGCACCCCAAAATAAATGTAGTTTCCATTCGCACTCGCCTTACTGATGGCGGTTGATTTGCTATGAAGGGTAAGATTTGAACCTGTTAGATCAGCTGATCCTCCTATAAGCTCGGGCAAAATAGGCGCGTAAGCTTCTAAAGACCGTAGAGACGCTTGTCGTGTTGCCACACTTTTCGCCTCTTCAACTACGGTAGAAATGGCTGTTGCAGCGCGTTCTTCCCAATCCGCGGGAAGCCTGTCTTCCATTCTGCGTAAATATTCTTCTGCCAGCTCTGGATAACTGACTTCATAAGCGTCAAAGCGCTTCTGCCAATCAGCTTCTAAGGCAGCACCTTTGAAGCGCTTATCCCATGCGTTTAGGATGTTTTCTGGCATCAAGAATGGAGGATGATTCCAGTCAAGTTCCGACCGTGCTGCTGCTATTTCATCAGAGCCAAGAGGCGCGCCATGCGTATCGGCGGTACCTTGTTTATTAGGTGCGCCCAAACCAATTACGGTTTTACAGACTATCAGCGTAGGTCGTCGTGTTTCAGTCTGTGCATCTGCTAGCGCAGAACTTATGCTCGAAGCGTCATGCCCATCTACATGATCTATTACATGCCACCCATAGGAGCGAAACCGTTCCGCAGTATTATCAGTGAACCAGCCCGAGGTTTCCCCGTCGATAGAGATACCATTGTCATCATATAGCGCTATTAGTTTTCCAAGCTCGAGAGTGCCAGCTAGAGAACAAGCTTCATGTGAGATTCCCTCCATTAGGCACCCATCGCCAAGGAAGGCATAGGTATGGTGATCTACTATCTCTATGTCCGGACGGTTGAAGTTCGCAGCGAGCACTTTCTCAGCCAATGCCATTCCCACAGCATTGGCTAATCCTTGTCCCAGTGGACCTGTCGTAGTTTCAATACCAATATCTAGATCACGCTCAGGATGCCCGGCTGTTCTCTGACCAAATTGGCGGAACTGTCTGAGTTCCTCTATTTCGATGGGATACCCAGTAAGATAAGCTAGCGAATAAAGTAGCATGGACCCATGACCGTTCGATAGAACAAACCGATCGCGATCAGGCCAACGTGGATTTGATGGATTATGGCTTAGGAAATCGTTCCATAACACTTCAGCGATATCAGCCATACCCATTGGCATGCCAGGATGCCCTGAACGCGCCTGTTCGACTGCATCCATGGATAACGCACGAATTGCGTTGGCGAGCTGTCTTCTAGAAGGTTGGTCTGTCACTGAATATTTTTTCGATTCGGGCTATCAAGTATTTTGTTAGCGGCAGCTTTGCTGGGAGGCAAGGATTGTCGCTCAGGGCAGACAGTCTTCGCAACCTGCATGGAAATAGAATTGAACATTATTTAACTAATTTTTAATAAATTTCGAGTTTAATCAACCTAATTTTTAATTGAAATGATTAACCATAAAGAACAAAAAAAACCCCCAGTGCTTCTTCATATCACCGATCTGCACCTGCAATCGTTACCAGAAGGTCGAGCACGGGGTCTAGTCACTCAAACCACCTTTGAGTCAGTTTTGCATTGCGCGCTAAATGACCCTCGCTGGCCACCTGACGGAATCTTGGTGACTGGCGATATAGTTGAGGATCAATGTCGCGCAGGCTACGAACGCTTTTGGAACACCTTGAGGGTTTTTAATTTACCAATTCTTTGCATTCCAGGAAACCATGATAGCCCGGCACTTATGGCCGAATTGCTTGGCAGTCCACCTTTCCAGGTGGGTGGTAATAAAAAACTAGGCAATTGGCGTATCTTTCTACTCAGCAGTTTTCAAGAAGCCGCGCATGCTGGCACTCTCAGTCCAGGTAGATTAGCTGCTCTAGAAGAATCTCTAAAAAATAGTTATGACGAGCATGTGATGATTTGCATGCATCATCAGCCACTAGCTATGGGTAGCACTTGGCTTGACCGTCTAGGTCTCCAAAACTCCCAGCAGTTTCTAACGATTATTAATAGGCATAAACAAGTGCGAGCCGTAGTCTGGGGACATGTACACCAAGCGTCAGACCGCACAATTAATATGGCAAGATTTCTCAGCACACCATCCACTTGTTACCAGTTTTTACCTAAAAGCGACTCCTTTTCCCTAGACGACCAGCCTCCCGGAATGAGATGGCTAAATCTCGGCGCTAACGGACATGTTGAAACTGATGTTGTTTGGGTTATCTAAGATTTAATTTTTGAGATCTAAAGACTCATATGAATCTGCATTGAACAAAGAAAAGTATGCCTCTATTAGCGGATGTTGTATGGGCCTAAGATCCCTTGTAATCACTAAATTACGTTCCGCAACGTAGGTAGTTTGATCTAAACCATCAACCAATAAGTGATACCAAGGTCTGTCTTTTGGGGGACAACTTTGAGCGACATCCTCGTACCACTTATCACTCAGCATAAAGCGCGAATCAACATCGTAAATCACTCCCCTATAACCAAAACGCTGATGCAGGACAATTTGTCCAATATTGAAACTGCTGCTGCTCTCCATCTCACAATTCATTTGAATCCCGTTCTGATATAGGTTGTTAAGAAACTGAGCCGCGCTAAGGGATCGTTCATTTCCAATGACTCCTGTTTAGCAGTTAGCGTGAGCGGAAGAACCTCTGTGAGACGATACCCGACCCATGAGGAGTCATCATATTTTTTCACAAAATTTTGGCAGTGGCCACCTAACTCATCAAACAATCCCTTTAACAGACTGACTAAAAACTGATAATCATCTGGAACAGAAACCTCTAGCTCACCCGCAATCCTTTTTAGTTTGCCAATGTATAATCCATCATTCCGTTTTTCGACGGATTCAAGCCGGAAACGCTGTTGGCCCTCAACGGTAATGCCTAATAAGCCATCGCTACCTTGGTCCCAATCAATAATCTGAGCAATGGTTCCAATCTTAAAGGTCTCAGCCTCTCCGACCTCCCTTCCTTCTTTAATTAGCAATACGCCAAAGCCGTTTTTTTCCCTCAAGCACTCACTGACCATTGCCAAATAACGAGGTTCAAACACCCTAAGCGAAAGCGTTCCTCCCGGACAGAGCACCGTCTTTAGGGGAAATAACTTCAAGACGGAAACAACCATAATTTGTCTTAAAAAAACTCCGACGGCTTGAAACCATTAAATCTGATTTTTTAGTGCCTCTTGAAGTTGATCACGTAGTCCTTGAAAACTGCCATTAGACATCATCACAATACAGTCGCCACTTTGCAGATCTTCCAAAAGCACATCTAGCATTGAATTAACATCCCAGGTAACAGATAGACTTGTACCTAATGAAGCTAAAACAGACTCAGGATCCCATTCCAAGCCATCTGATGTCAGCAAAAATACCCGATCTGCCTGCTCCAACGCTTTAAGCAACAAGCCTCCATGAATATCCATCTTCATCGTATTCGACCCCGGCTCTATGACAATCACGATTCGCCCGCCTATCTGTTGATCTCTTAAAGCACAGATGGTTGCAGTGATTGCTGTGGGGTGGTGCGCGAAATCATCATAAAGCGTGATTCCACCATAAGTCCCTTTTTTCTCTAATCGCCTTTTTACGCCTTTAAATTCAGAAAGCGCTTCCAGGCCTGTCTCTACGCTAACCCCCGCGTGCACAGCAGCACTAAGAGCAGCGAGGGCATTTTCCAGATTGTGCTTGCCAAACAGATCCCAGGTCGTTTCTCCAATTTTTATGCCTTCTCGATACACATTGAAATGAGACTCTGCCCCTTGCGCATCATAATTTGCAGTCCAATTTGTCCCGCTCTTTGAACCAAAAGTTTCAACCGGCGTCCATACGCCCTGCTCAAGCAGCTTCTCGATATTTTTATCATGCCCATTTACGTGAACACTACCGTTCGAGGGAATGGTTCTAAGCAACTGGTGAAACTGCCAAAGAATGGCATTCAAATCAGCGTAAATATCAGCATGATCATATTCGATGTTTGTAATGGAGAGAGTGTTAGGTCGGTAGTGAACAAATTTCGCACGCTTATCGAAGAAAGCCGTATCGTACTCATCAGCCTCGATAACAAAAAAATCCGATTCGCCAAGACGAGCAGATATGCCAAAATTATGTGGAACGCCACCTATTAAAAACCCAGGGGCACACTTAGCATAGTCAAGTATCCAAGCTAACATACTACTAGTCGTCGTCTTCCCATGGGTGCCTGCTACCGCAAGTACCCACTTATCTTGCAGCACGTTCTCAAATAACCACTGGGGACCCGAGCAGTACGGGAGATTACTGTTTAACAATGCCTCTACGGCAATATTTCCTCGAGAAAGCCCATTACCAACAACAACACAGTCCACTCCCTTGCTTACAAACGCAGAGTTGTACCCTTCTTGCAAATGAATCCCTAAATTACTTAGCTGCTCACTCATAGGCGGATAAACATTTTCATCAGAACCAGAAACCTCATGGCCCGCAGCCTTCGCTATGGCAGCGAGTCCGCCCATAAATGTTCCGCAGATTCCAAGTATATGAATACGCATTAGCCAGTTATCGGAAACATGTAATCACGCAAAGAAAAAGAAACCATCACGTACCCTATCGTTATTAAAACACCCACAACGTACGTACGCTGAATTGCTTTAGCCAATATGAATCCAGCGACATCTATTGTCCAAAGGAACAGTGCAAGATAGATAAACACCCCGGTAGTAGGTTCATTACCTGCCTCTCTGGCAGTATTTATCCAAACCAAAACAGGTATTCTGATAATTCCTAGTAATGCCTGCACCCCAAATAAGGCAATCGCGGTCTGAAGAAAGCGTTTAGAATGATCAAAAAACTTGAGTACCCCCCAAACGAATAAAATATCTAAGGACGTCTCCAATAGAATCAGTCCAATGTATCCTAGATACAGCCTCAAACCGAAAATGTTGATTGTGAGCAGTCGCTCCGCTGGGTCGCTGAAAAGCAAGGATAAAACCCCTACCATCAGATAGGAGATAAGGATTAACGCAAAAAAGAACTGCGATGCTGGTAGCTCGCCAGGAACGCGTCTGTGAAACGCTATATCAGAAAATACCAGTGTTAAACGCCACAAATGCGGATGCTCCTGTGTGTATAGTTGGAATAACTCCCTAACTTAAGTGTAAAAGAAACCCATGATGGGAACAGACCTTTTTATAGACAGCAAAAGTTCTCTTGCTGAATTGATTTCCAGCATATCAACAGAACCCACAATCTCCCTCGACACTGAGTTCATGAGGGAGAGCACGTATTACCCAAAACTCTGCTTGATACAAATAGCTACTCCTAAGTTAGCAGCCTGTATCGACTGCTTAGCTGATCTGGATTTTAGCCCGCTTTTCGAGTTGCTGCTAGAAAAAAACAGGACCTGGATCTTACACAGCTCTCGACAAGACCTAGAGGTCATAAACCAACATGCAAATGGTCTTCCCACACACTTAATTGATACGCAGATAGCCGCAGCACTGCTAGGCCATCCTCCACAAATCGGCCTTCAAGATATCACTCAAGAACTATTAAACATCACACTAGATAAGTCTTTAACTAGGACAAATTGGGCCAAACGCCCTCTAGCGACTGCTGCGGTTGAGTATGCTCTACATGACGTACACCATCTTTTACGGCTATGGGACAGACTACGCTCAGAGCTAGAAAAGCATGGCCGGATTAACTGGTTTGAGGAGGACTGTCAACAAGCACTTGGCGCACCATTAGTCACTCCTTCCTTCGCTCTCTGGGAGCGTCTTAGGGGGCTTGGTTCTTTAGAAGCTCAATCCCAATGTGCGGCATTATCCTTGGTCGAATGGCGCGAACAGTGTGCTCAAAAGCGTGATCGTCCTCGGCGTTGGATACTGAGCGATGAATTGCTTCTGCGCATTGCAAGTAGACTCCCAACTACACACGAGGAACTAGCCTCTATCGCTGAGATGCCTCTTCAGTTCATCAAACGTTTTGGTGACGAAATTCTAGCGACTACTAACCACGAAAACGCTGACAAAATGACGTTAGTAAAGAAACGTATCAACAAATCTCGTCCTGACAAAACCGATCTAAGACAACTTCAGGATCACACAACACAGCGAGCGCATGAGCTTGGGGTGCAGCCGGAAGTACTTGCCACTCGAAAAGAACTCGCAGAACTTCTTGTTGGAAAATACTCCAATAGAATTGCTACTGGTTGGAGATGGTATGAGTTCAGCAGTTTTTGCCCAAAAGAGCCTCAAAACCCTGATTCTAGTTCCTAAGCCAAGGCATTATTAAGGGCCCCTCTAACCCCTATATACACTTCATCCATATCCCCCTTCGCATCAACTACCTGCAAAATGCCCTTATTACCGTAGTACTCAATCAATGGTTCCGTCTCGCGCTTGTAAACGAGCAACCTATTCCGAATAGTATCCTCGTTATCATCGGCTCGTTGACGCAGCTCACCACCTTCACTGAGACACGCGTCCAATTCCTTCTTAGAAGAAAAATAGATATTGAGCAATTTGCCAGTCTTAGAGCAAGTTCGCCTCCCCGTTAAGCGCTTAATCAAAAACTCAAACTCAACGTCCATTAAAACAGTGGCATTTAACTTCTGATCCAGACGCATTAGCAGAGCATCTAAGTTTTTAGCTTGCTCAAGGTTTCTCGGAAATCCATCCAGCACATATCCTGCAGCTGTGTCAGCTGCGCTGATTCTATCCTCAATAATTCCCAAAACAACGTCATCAGAAACCAATGCTCCCGAATCCATTTGCGTTTTTGCATGAAGCCCTAAGTTACTACCCTCAGCCACAGCCTCTCTCAAAAGATCACCTGTTGAAATCTGCGGCAACCCCATGTCCCTTTGTAATCTATAGGCCTGAGTGCCTTTCCCAGAACCAGGCGCACCAAGCAAGACGATTCGCATTTATCGCTCCCTAACTTTTTTTAACAGTAACTGATAATTATAAAACTAGCCCGATGAGCCGCAATGATCAAACAAAAACATCCTTTTGGTATCCTGCGTATTTAGAATGTACTAAATCAATACTTTTAGGAGCGATAGTGAAGCAGAACGGTTTTTATGCTCAATCAGGTGGAGTCACGGCTGTGATCAATGCTACGGCTTGCGGCGTCATTGAGACTGCAAGAAAAAAGAAAGGGCTAATAGGCAAGATATTTGCAGGTCGAAATGGAATTATCGGCGCCCTGACAGAGGATCTTATAGATACAAGCAAAGAGACTGATAGAACAATTGCAGCTTTACGTCATACCCCAGGAGGGGCTTTCGGATCTGCGCGATATAAACTCAAAGGGCTTGAGGAAAATCGCGCCGAATATGAGCGCCTAATAGAGGTGTTTAAGGCCCACAATATTGGATATTTCTTCTACAATGGCGGTGGTGATTCTATGGATACTGCTCATAAGGTATCTCAAATTGGCAAGACACTGGGTTTCCCTGTGACCTGCGTTGGCATCCCTAAAACCGTGGACAATGATTTGCCTTTAACAGACACCTGTCCTGGCTTTGGCTCAGTTGCTAAATATGTAGCTATTTCGACGCGCGAAGCAGCGCTGGATGTTGCCTCTATGGCTAAAACCTCCACTAAAGTTTTTATACTGGAGGTTATGGGACGGCATGCGGGTTGGATCGCGGCTGCAGGAGGACTAGCCGGACAAAATCGTAGTGACGCGCCTCACATCATTCTATTCCCTGAAATTCCTTTTGATAAATCTCGTTTCCTGGCAAGAGTGAAAGAATGCGTGGATCGGCACGACTACTGCGTCATTGTTGTTTCTGAGGGAATCCGCCATCCGAATGGTAGATTTCTGGCTGAAACAGGCGTTCATGATCCATTTGGCCATGCTCAGCTTGGCGGAGCTGCATCCACCATAGCGGCTCTAGTGAAAGGCAAGCTAGGGCTAAAATACCACTACGCAATTGCTGATTATTTGCAACGCTCTGCACGACACATCGCATCGAAGGTGGATGTGGAACAAGCCTATGCCGTGGGGAAGAAAGCTGTTGAGTTTGCCCTCAAGGGCCACAATGCCGTAATGCCCATTATCGTACGCACATCGGATTCCCCTTATCGCTGGAAAATACACTCTGCTCCACTAAGTAAGATCGCAAACAAAGAAAAGATGATGCCTCGTTCATTTATCAGCCGAGACGGATTTTCCATAACAAAATCTTGCCGTCGCTACCTTGAACCACTTATTCGCGGTGAAGACTATCCGCCCTACCAAAAAGGGCTTCCTCGTTACGCTGAACTACGCAATATCGCCGTGCGGCGCCGGTTAAGCAAAAACTTTGTGTTAAGATAGCGCGCTTTTTTAGTGGGTCGAAACACTGGGGCTATAGCAAGTAAGGGTGGTGCTCCAGCGTTGCGAACTACAAGCATTAGGTACGCATCAGATTGGTTCGGACACTTACTTTAAGGTACAGGTTAATTTCGCGCTTTAATTAATATCCCATAACCCCCTAAAATTGGCTGACGATATAAGATCAGTGTCATGATTTGCGGGTAGTGGGCAAGACAGGAGAAAACAGAATGAATGCAGAACTGGCTCTTTGGCTCTCGTTGGGGGCTGCCATGTTAGCGGTGCTCTATGGTTTGGTCTCTGTGAACTGGATACTAGGCCGTTCAGCAGGTTCTGAACGCATGCAGGAAATCGCTTCTGCCATCCAAGAAGGTGCGAACGCATATATGAACCGGCAGTACTTGACCATTGGGATCGTCGGTGTCGTCCTCTTTTTTATTCTGGGAATTGCAATCGATTGGTACAGCGCTGTTGGTTTTGCAATCGGGTCCATCTTCTCAGCCTTAGCCGGCTATATTGGGATGTTTGTCTCCGTGCGAGCAAACGTCAGAACCGCCGAAGCTGCTACACAGGGAATTAATCCTGCACTGATTGTTGCTTTTCGCGGCGGCGCAATTACTGGGTTATTAGTTGTAGGACTAGGGCTCCTGGGCGTCGCTGGTTATTACACCATTCTCCAGTCGATGGGCGTTGAGCAAGATGCAGCGCTAAAAGCGCTAGTTGGGCTTGCATTTGGCGGTTCATTGATTTCAATCTTTGCGCGTCTTGGTGGTGGCATTTTCACAAAAGGTGCAGACGTTGGGGCGGATCTGGTTGGCAAGGTTGAGGCCGGAATTCCAGAAGATGACCCCCGTAATCCAGCCGTCATAGCAGACAATGTTGGAGACAATGTTGGAGACTGTGCCGGAATGGCCGCAGACCTTTTTGAAACTTATGCCGTAACACTTATCGCAACCATGCTTCTCGGCGGCTTAATGATAGGACAAGGCGACCTTGGCGGAAATGCCGTTATTTACCCCATAGCCCTTGGTGGAATTTCCATCGTTGCGTCAATCGTTGGCACGTTTTTTGTAAAGACAACGACCGGCAACATAATGGGAGCCCTATACAAAGGGGTCATTGTCTCCGGTGTCCTCGCAGCGATCGCTTTTTATCCAATTACAACTGCTTTGATGAGCGCAGACGACCCTAGCAACTTGTATTTTGCATCACTTATAGGCTTGGCCTTGACTGCTGCCATGATGGTAATCACTGAGTATTACACCAGCACCGAATATGCACCGGTGAAGAAAATAGCAAGCGCATCAACCACCGGAGATGCAACAAACATCATTGCCGGCCTTGGTGTTTCAATGAAATCGACTGCCTTGCCAGTGATCGCGGTCTGCATCTCAATCTGGGGTGCTTATGAACTTGCAGGGCTATATGGCATTGCTATTGCCGCAACAAGCATGCTGTCTATGACAGGCATGATTGTTGCTTTGGATGCCTTCGGCCCTATTACTGATAACGCGGGAGGCATCGCTGAAATGGCTAAGTTACCCTCTGATGTTAGAAAGGTAACCGATGCTCTGGATGCCGTGGGAAACACCACAAAAGCGGTGACTAAGGGTTATGCCATCGGCTCCGCTGCCTTGGCAGCTCTGGTGTTATTTTCCGATTACACCCACAGTCTAGAACAAGAAGGTTTTGGGGCGCTTAGTTTTGATTTGTCTAATCCCCGGGTCGTTATTGGCCTCTTTATAGGGGGGCTAGTGCCCTTCCTGTTTGGTGCCCTAGCCATGGAAGCTGTCGGGCGAGCAGCTAGCTCAGTAGTCGAAGAAGTACGCAGACAATTCAGGGAAATCGCAGGAATAATGGAGGGTACAACCCGACCCGACTACACCACTGCGGTGGACCTGCTTACTAAATCAGCAATTAAAGAAATGATTATTCCATCACTTCTTCCTGTCCTTGTCCCTATCGTCATAGGCCTGTTGCTTGGACCTGAAGCGTTAGGCGGTTTGCTAATGGGTACGATTGTCACCGGCTTTTTTGTTGCAATCTCTATGACAACAGGAGGAGGCGCTTGGGATAATGCCAAAAAATACATTGAAGATGGCAACCTTGGCGGCAAGGGCTCAGAAGCGCATAAAGCAGCTGTAACAGGTGATACCGTGGGCGACCCGTACAAAGACACTGCGGGTCCTGCAATTAATCCGCTGATTAAAATCATCAACATTGTGGCCCTGTTAATAGTGCCACTGCTGTAATGCATTAAGCATAGAAAGACTCTCTGCGGCTGCTGTTTACGGAGATTCTCATTAAAAGGTTGTATGGACGGATCCTCTCTATAAGAGCTTAGAATCTGGTAGCAACATTTTTAATGGCTCTATTTTCGGGGTATGACTTGTCTGCTTTGGGAAAACTTTGTAATTTTGTTGATACTTAAAACGGTCTTCAACTGGAATATCACATGAATCTTGAACAGGCACGGACCAGCATGATTACGCAACAACTGCGTACTTGGGACGTATTTGATAACCACGTCCTTGGAGCAGTAAGACAAAGCGCACGAGAGTTCTTTTTCCCAGATGCCTACCATGACCTTGCTTTTGCCGATATGGAAATTCCCTTAGCCTACGGTCAATATACGATGACCCCAAAGCTTGAGGGACGCCTTCTCCAATCACTCGCGCTTAAAACTAACGATACCGTTTTGGAAGTAGGCACGGGCAGTGGGTTCCTGACAGCCTGCTTATCGCGCTTAGCAACGACTATTGTGAGTATTGATATCGTCGCTGAGTTCGTCTCAGATGCACGCAAAAAACTAGATCATCTGAATATTCAAAATGTTGAATTACGCACACAAGATTTCTTTGATCTAAATGAAAATAGTCAGTTCGATGCTATAGCAATAACTGGATCCCTTCCGTCGCTTGATGAACAATTTATTCAGATGCTGCGCCCCGGCGGACGAATGTTTGTCATTATCGGTCAAAAACCCGCAATGGAAGCGTTTCTAATTACCCAAAATGCAAATGGTGAATGGACGCAGGAAAGCTTATTTGAAACTGTAGTGGCACCGCTCTCAAACGCGGCCCATCATGAACCTTTTGTGCTCTAGCAGTTTCATGACAGATATACCCGAACTAACTCCTACTCAATTCTGTGAACGTTGGCCCCTAGAAAATCGTCAGAAGGTTACACTTCTGGATGTGCGAGAAGCTACAGAACTAGAGATCGCTTCTTTGCAGGATACAAAACACATCCCCATGATGCAGATACCTGTCCGCTTGCACGAGTTAAGTAGGGACAACCCTTTGGTCGTCATATGCCACAGTGGAGGGCGCAGTAGACGTGTTTCAGAGTTCCTCTTATCATCAGGATTCAGTAGTGTATTCAATCTCACAGG